>ULTT01037942.1_pt1 | contig 15514 bp, 10 predicted proteins | sample 1957831 | NCBI WGS metagenome assembly ULTT01 (sample SAMEA4835740, study PRJEB28245) | human gut metagenome | biome: gut microbiome; material: fecal sample | place: Denmark | collected 2008 | reverse complement strand
CCAGCCGTTTCAACTGTATCAAGATTCTTCTTTAGCATTGCAATCTGGATATCATTAGTTATGCCAGATGTACTTATGTTAGTAGATAAACCAGCTATAGTCATAATCATTCCTCCAATCGTGTACATATATAACAGATGTGCATGAATAATATTATAATAAAGTAAATACCTTTTTGTTCTTTTTTATTATATATTTAAAAAGTTTTTATTTCAAGATACAATTAAAAACATAAACAGCATTAGTGATGTTTGCAGATAAACAGGCGGTAAATTTGTACAATTTATACATAAGAGGACTAACTATGGTAAATTTGCAAAAAAAACAAGGAAAAGATTTGTAAAAATGTAATGTGGTAAAAAAGTCCTGTTTAGTGTATTATAATCACATCAAAAGCGCAAAGGCGCATTTATATTAGGAGGATATTTAATAATGGCAAGTTTATCGCTTAAGAATGTTTGTAAAGTATATCCTAACGGTTTCGTAGCTGTTAAGGATTTTAATCTTGAAATTGCTGATCAGGAGTTCATCATCTTCGTAGGACCTTCAGGATGTGGTAAGTCTACTACACTTCGTATGATCGCAGGTCTTGAGGAAATCAGCTCAGGTGAGTTATGGATCGGTGATAAGATGGTTAATGATGTAGAGCCTAAGGACAGAGATATCGCTATGGTATTCCAGAACTACGCTCTTTATCCACATATGTCAGTATATGACAACATGGCATTCGGCCTTAAGTTAAGAAAAGTTCCTAAGGCAGAGATCGACAAGGCTGTACATGAAGCTGCTAAGATTCTTGATATCGAGCACCTTCTTGATCGTAAGCCAAAGGCTCTTTCAGGTGGTCAGAGACAGAGAGTTGCTATGGGACGTGCTATCGTTCGTAGCCCTAAGGTATTCCTTATGGATGAGCCTCTTTCAAACCTTGATGCTAAGTTAAGAGTACAGATGCGTGTTGAGATTTCTAAGCTTCACCAGAGATTACAGACAACTATCATCTATGTAACACATGACCAGACAGAGGCTATGACACTTGGTACAAGAATCGTAGTTCTTAAGGATGGTATTATTCAGCAGGTAGATACACCTCAGAACCTTTACAATACACCTAACAATATCTTCGTTGCTGGATTCATCGGATCACCTCAGATGAACCTTATCGATGCAGAAGTTAAGGCTAATGGTTCACAGGTTGACCTTGTACTTTCTGATACAGTTACAATTACTCTTCCAGCTGAGAAGAGCAAGAAGCTTATCGATGGCAACTATGTTGGTAAGACAGTTGTAGTTGGTATCCGTCCAGAAGATGTTAAGGATGATGCAGAATTCATCGCTAAGAATGCAGATTCTAAGTTTACAGCTACAGTTAAGGTTTACGAGTTACTTGGTGCAGAAGTTAACCTTCACTATGAAATCGGTGATGTAACATGTACAGCTAAGGTAAATCCTCGTACAACAGCAAGACCTGGTGATGAAGTAACATTTGCTATGGATGTTGAAAGACTTCATGTATTCGATAAGGAAACAGAAATCGTTATCACACACTAATTATTAAATGAATCTTAATTATGAAGGGGAAATGCAATAAATTTGCATTTCCCCTTTTTTTTTTTGCCGTTTTGCTTTACAATAAGATAGAATATGTACGAATAAAAGGTAAGTGGTAGACAGAAAGGGATAATAATGATATCTAATAGAATTTTACAGACAACTGTAGAGGGACTAAAGGCTATTTCACGAGTGGATTTGTGCATTGTGGATGCAGATAAGAATGTTGCAGCCAAGACTTTTGATAATGTTTCAGAATGCCTTGCGGATGCGATTAGTTTTATTGATTCGCCAGCAGAGAGTCAGGCAGTTAATGGTTTTCAGTTTTTTAAGGTTGAAGATGAAGGCAACCTTGAATATATAATCATGGCAAGAGGAACAAGTGATGATGTATATATGGTTGGAAAGCTTGCTGCATTCCAGATACAGAATCTGCTTGTAGCATATAAGGAGAGATTCGATAAGGATAACTTTATTAAGAATCTTCTTCTTGATAATCTTCTTCGCGTTGATATGTATACAAGAGCAGAGAAGCTTCATATTGAAACTGATGTTAAGAGAGTCGTATATATCATTGAGACTAAGCACGAGAAGGATACTAATGCTTTAGAGACAGTAAGAACACTTTTTGCTAATAAGACAAGAGATTTCATTACAGCAGTTGACGAGAAGAGTATAATTCTTGTTAAGGAAGTTAAAGGCAATGAGTCATATGATGAACTTGACAAGACAGCTGATGTTATAATTGATATGTTAAGCACTGAGGCGATGAGTGCGGCACATGTTGCTTATGGTACAATTGTTAATGACATAAGAGAGGTTTCAAGATCTTACAAGGAAGCTAAGATGGCACTTGATGTGGGAAAGATTTTCTACAGCAATAAGAATGTTGTTGCTTACAACAGATTAGGAATAGGCCGTCTTATATATCAGCTTCCTATACCATTATGTCAGATGTTCATTAAGGAGATATTTGAAGGAAAGGCTCCTGATGATTTTGATGATGAGACTTTGTCAACAATTAACAAGTTCTTTGAGAACAGCCTTAATGTTTCAGAAACATCAAGACAGCTTTACATTCATAGAAATACACTTGTTTATAGACTTGATAAAATACAGAAGATAACCGGGCTTGACCTCAGAGTGTTTGATGATGCAATAACATTTAAGATTGCTCTTATGGTAGTTAAGTACATGAAGTATATGGAAAGTAAAGATACATTTTAGTGATTTTTGGAGGAAATGATACATGATAATCATGGAAGATGTTACGAAGACATATTCCACTGGCGTTGCTGCGCTTAATGGAATTAATCTTCACATCCAGAAAGGTGAATTCGTATTTATAGTAGGTAAGAGTGGTTCAGGTAAGTCGACTCTTATCAAACTATTACTTAAGGAATTAGATCCTACATCGGGTAAGATATATGTTAATAAGAAATATCTCAACAAGATAACAAGAAAGAAGCTTCCGTATCTTAGAAGAGATATTGGTGTAGTATTCCAGGATTTCCGTCTGTTACCAGACAGAAATGTATATGAGAATATTGCATTTGCACAGAAGGTAGTAGAAGCTCCGAACAGAAAGATAAAGTCAAGAGTACTGGCCATGCTTTCCATGGTAGGACTTCTTGACAAATACAAGGCTTTTCCTAATGAGCTATCAGGTGGTGAGCAGCAGAGAATCGCAATAGCAAGAGCGCTGGTTAACAAGCCGGCTATATTGTTGTGCGATGAGCCAACAGGTAACCTTGATCCTGCTAATTCTAATGAAATCATGAAGATTCTTAATCAGGTTAATAAGCAGGGAACAACAGTACTTGTAGTTACCCATAATATGGAGATAGTTCAGCAGATGAAGAAGAGAACTATTACTATGAGTGAAGGAAAGATTATCAGCGATCAGGAAAAGGGTGGTTATTTCTATGAAGATTAGGTCATTAGCATATCATATTAAAGATGGATTTAAGAACATCCATCGTAATAAGATGTTCTCACTGGCATCAATAGCAACGATTACGGCATGTATATTCCTTTTTGGAGTATTCTATTCTATAGTGGTTAATTTTCAGTATATGATTAAGAAGGCTGAGACAGAGGTCTGTGTAACAGTTTTCTTTGACGAAAATCTCAGTGAGACAGATATTAAGAAGCTTGGAGATGATATAAGCAAAAGAGAAGAAGTATCAAGAGTTGAGTATGTATCTGCAGAACAGGCATGGGAAAATTTTAAGGGGGATTATTTCAAGGATTATCCAGAGCTTGCATATGGATTTCAGGATGATAACCCTTTAGCAAATTCAGCTTCTTATGAAGTGTATCTTAAGGATGCAAGTAATCAGGGTACACTGGTTAAGTACCTTGAGAATAAGGATGGAATAAGACAGGTTAACCGTTCAGAGGTTACAGCAAGCGGACTTGCCAGTGCAGCAAGACTTGTAAGTTATGTTGCAGTTGCAGTAATCGTTGTTCTTCTTGCGGTATCTATATTCCTTATTACTAATACAATCGTCATTGGTATTACAGTACGAAAAGATGAGATATCAATCATGAAATATATAGGAGCTACGGATGCATTTGTTAATGCACCATTCTTCGTAGAAGGTATCGTTATAGGACTTATAGGTGCTATTATTCCGGTAGCAATATTGAGGTATATTTATGGTGGAGTTGTTAATTTTGTTCTTGGAAAATTCTCTGTTTTACAGAATATATTAGCATTTATGCCAGCATCAGAAGTATTTGAGGTACTTATTCCGGTAGCAGTTATTCTTGGAATTGGTATTGGTCTTATAGGAAGTTTCTTCGCTGTAAGAAAGCATGCCGATGTATAGTTTCGGATAGTTTTTGGGGGCTTTTGCAAACGGATGCAGAAGTCCCTGTTTGTTTTTAGAAAACATTTTAATTATGGTAAAGGAGTGGCTGTATGGAGAAAGCACTGTTTCGGAACAATTTAATAAAGAAAATAACAGCGGCACTCATGATTGTAATGCTGCTTATACCGTATTGTTTTGCACAGGTTACATTTGGAGATAATAAATCGGATCTGAAGAATGCCCAGAACCAGCAGAATGATATACAGAATAAAAAGAAAGAAACAGAAGACAAGATTGCTCAGCTTAAGGCACAGAGTTCAGATCTTACATCTCTTATTCAGGGTCTTGATGCCCAGATGGGAGAATTGTCAGCGTCATTAGATGACATTAATACCCAGATTGCAGAGCTTGAAGCTGAGATTGAGGAGACACAGGCAAAGCTTGAGCAGGCTGAGGCTGATAAGGAAAGCCAGTATGAGGCTATGAAGCTGCGAATCCAGTTTATGTATGAGCATAATGATTATACATATGTTGAAGTTCTTTTATCATCACAGAGTATGGCGGATATGCTTAATAAATTTGAGTATATTAATAAGATATCAGAGTATGACAGACAGATGCTTGAAGAATATCAGTCAACGATTAATCTGATATCATCTTCTAAAGTAAAGCTTGAAGAAGATAAAGAGACTCTGACTGCCAGTCAGGAGGCACTTCAGGCACAGGTTGATGCACTTGAGGTTGTCCAGAATGAGAAGAATGCCCAGCTTAATGCTTTGAGTAAGAATACGGCTGATCAGGTGGCTTATAAGAAACAGCTCGAAGCTGACGAGAAGAAGCTCGATGCAGAGATTGCTTCTATAACAGCCAAGATTAAGGCAGAGGAAGCAAGCGGAGTTACTCCGTCTAACAGATATGATGGCGGAACTTTCAAATGGCCAACAACAAGTACAAGAATAACTTCTCCATATGGAGATACATCTGACAGAACTTCACCGCATAAAGGTGTGGATATTGGAGCGGTCAGGGCAGGAGTTTCAGGTGATCCTGTATATGCAGCTTATGACGGTAAAGTTGTTATTGCACACAGACAGAGCGAATATTACTCAACAGCGGGTAATTATGTGATGATTTATCATGGTAATGGACTGTATACGAGATACCTGCATCTTGATAGTTTAAATGTATCTGTAGGAGCCCAGGTGACGAAAGGACAGAAGCTTGGTGTTATGGGTAATACGGGTAATTCATTTGGCGCGCATCTGCATTTTGATGTAATGCTCAATGGTTCATATGTTAATCCTATGCCATATTTTAAATAAATAATTCAACTTAACAGGAGGACTCAATGGAATATGATAATAACAGACCTTTTTCTTCGGAAGGGGCCGCACAGGAACGAAAGAGAAAACATGCTTTAGGCAAAGGCGTTATTATTGGTGTTGTGGCAACACTGCTGGTTGTGATACTGGCGTTGTCATGCGTATTCATTGGACTTATAAGAAGTGGTAATATCCATATTGGAATGGACGGACGTATATATGTTCAGGATGTTGGAACAAGTGATAACGAAGGAATCGGAACTAAGGTTGAAGGTAAGCTGAATGCTTTGGATTCGCTGCTTGGAGATGGATTCTACTTTGATGATGTAGATGATGAAAAGGCTGCAGACAACATTTTTAAGGCATATCTTGCTGCATATGGTGATAAATATACTGTTTATTATACGCCTGAAGAATATAAGTCAATGATGGAGTCAACATCAGGTTCTTTCTATGGAATTGGTGCTGTATGCCAGAAGGCTGACGACGGTTCAATACTTATATCAGAGGCATATGAGGATGCACCGGCATATAAGGCTGGTATCAGAAATGGAGATAAGGTAACAGAGGTTAATGGTGAGGATATTACAGGAATGGACCTTTCTGTAGCAGTTGCCCTTATTAAGGGCGAGAAGGGTACAGATGTTAACCTTACTGTTATGAGAAATGGCGAGAAGCTGAGTTTCACAGTTACAAGAGACAAGATTGATATTAAGACTGTTTCATCAGAGGTGCTTGAGAATAATATAGGTTATATTTATATTTCACAGTTTGATGATGTTACAACAGAGCAGTTTAAATCGGCTGTTGATGACCTTCAGAAGCAGGGAATTACAGGACTTGTAATTGATATAAGAAATAATCCTGGCGGAGTTCTTAAGACTGTGGCTGATATGCTAGATTATATTCTTCCGAACGGACTTATCGTGTATACAGAGACTAAGTCTGGTAAGAGACAGGAATATTCAGGTTCTGATAATCATGAGCTTAATATTCCGATGGCAGTTTTGGTAAATGGCAATAGTGCAAGTGCATCTGAGATATTTGCCGGTGCAATGCAGGATTATGATAAGGCACAGATAATCGGAACACAGACATTTGGTAAGGGCATTGTGCAGACAATCCGTCCGCTTACTGATGGAAGTGCGGTTAAGTATACAATTGCCAAATATTTCACTCCTAAGGGACAGGATATTCACGGCAAGGGAGTGACACCTGACAGTATTGTGGAGCTTCCGGATGATGCGACTGAAGATGTGCAGTTGAAGGCAGCAGTAGAGTATCTCAATGGAAAAATGAGTGTCAGCGCGGCAGAATAACGAATATAGAGGTATGGAATAAAGTACAGGACAAATCGAATGTTTGTTCTGTACTTTTTGATTATTATATTGTATAATGAGGGAAATGCATTTTCTTTCAGAAAACAAGGAGGGCAAAATCCCTCTCCTCACCAAGGGGTTCGGATTTTGCTTCGCAAAATAGGGAGGGCTTTATGGACAGATTTGTATTACATTCGGATTTTAAGCCGATGGGCGACCAGCCGCAGGCTATTGAAGCACTTACAAAGGGCTTTGAGGAAGGCAATCAGTTTGAGACTCTAGTTGGTGTAACTGGTTCTGGTAAAACATTTACAATGGCGAACATTATACAGAATGTTCAGAAACCTACACTTATTATAAGCCATAATAAGACACTGGCAGCGCAGTTGTATGGGGAGATGAAGGAGTTCTTTCCAGAGAATGCGGTTGAGTACTTTGTCTCCTATTATGATTATTACCAGCCAGAGGCCTATGTACCTCAGAGTGACACTTATATTGCGAAGGATTCATCTATTAATGATGAAATTGATAAATTAAGACATTCGGCAACAGCGGCACTTTCTGAAAGAAATGATGTTATTATCGTTGCTTCGGTTTCATGTATATATGGATTAGGTGCGCCGGTTGATTATAAGAACATGGTTATTTCGCTTCGTCCGGGAATGGAGAAGGACAGGGATGATTGCATAAGAAAGCTGATTGATATCCAGTATGTAAGGAACGACCAGGATTTTAAGCGAGGAACCTTCAGGGTAAGAGGCGATGTTGTTGAAGTGTATCCTTCATCATCATCAGGTGATGCCATAAGAGTTGAATTCTTTGGTGATGAAGTGGACAGAATAAGTGAGATAGATTCCCTAACAGGCGAAGTTAAAGGCGTTCTTGAACATATTGCGATATTCCCTAACTCACATTATGTTGTTGAGAAGGAGAAGATGGACGCTGCGATTGAGAATATCAGGGCAGAGCTTGCCGAGAGAGTGAAGTATTTCAAGAGTGAGGATAAGCTTTTAGAGGCACAGAGAATTGAAGAGAGAACGAATTTTGATATAGAGATGATGCAGGAGACAGGCTTTTGTTCAGGAATAGAGAATTATTCAAGACATCTGGCAGGACTTCCGGCAGGGTGTCCTCCGTATACTCTGATGGATTATTTCCCAGATGATTTTCTTATTATTGTGGATGAGTCGCATATTACTATTCCGCAGATTCGCGGCATGTATGCCGGCGACCAGTCAAGAAAGACTACGCTTGTGGATTATGGCTTCAGACTGCCATCTGCGAAGGACAACAGACCGCTTAATTTCAGTGAGTTTGAAAGCAAGATTTCACAGATGCTTTTCGTATCAGCAACACCAAGCACATACGAAGCAGAGCATGAGCTTATGAGAACTGAGCAGGTTATCAGACCTACCGGACTTCTCGACCCGGAGATAACTGTTAAGCCGATTGAAGGACAGATTGATGACCTTATATCTGAGATTAACAAGGAAACTGCCAAGAAGAACAAGGTGCTTGTTACTACACTTACCAAGAGAATGGCGGAGGACCTTACTGATTATCTTAAAGAGGCAGGAATCAGGGTTAAGTATCTTCATGCAGATATTGATACGCTTGAGCGTCAGAAGATTATAAGAGATATGCGTCTTGATGGATTTGATGTTCTTGTTGGAATCAACCTGCTACGAGAAGGTCTGGATATTCCTGAAATCAGCCTTGTTGCAATACTTGATGCTGATAAGGAAGGCTTCTTAAGAACAGAGACATCGCTTATACAGACGATTGGCCGGGCTGCAAGAAATGCAGAGGGACATGTTATCATGTATGCAGACAAGATTACTGAATCTATGGAAAAGGCTATTTCAGAGACAGAACGAAGAAGAAAGATTCAGCAGGAGTATAATGATGAGCATGGAATTACTCCACAGACAATCAAGAAGGCAGTAAGAGATCTGATAAGTATAAGCAAGGCAGCGGAACCGGGTGATGCTTCCGGAAAGCTTAAGGTTGATTATGAATCTATGAGCATCAAAGAGCTTGAGAAGGTTAAGACGCAGGTTGAGAAGAACATGCGTAAGGCAGCAGCAGAGCTTAACTTTGAGGAGGCTGCACAGCTTCGTGACAAGATGATTGAGATTAATAAATATATATATGAAGGAAAGAAACATGGCTGATAGTAAGTTAAAGAAAGAGATTGAAAGAGGCAGTTACAAGAACTGCATAAGGATAAAGGGTGCAAGAGAGCATAATCTTAAAGGAATAGATGTTGATATTCCAAGAGACAAGCTTGTTGTGCTTACAGGACTTTCAGGTTCGGGAAAGTCGAGTCTTGCATTTGATACAATATATGCAGAAGGTCAGAGAAGATATATGGAATCACTGTCTTCATATGCAAGACAGTTCTTGGGACAGATGGAAAAGCCTGATGTTGACAGTATTGAAGGACTTTCACCGGCTATATCTATAGACCAGAAGTCAACTAACAGAAATCCGCGTTCTACAGTAGGAACTGTTACAGAGATATATGATTATTTCCGACTTCTCTATGCAAGAATTGGTATTCCACATTGTCCAAAATGTGGAAGAGAAATCAACAAACAGACAGTTGACCAGATGGTTGATGTTATTATGGCGCTTCCTGAAAGAACTAAGATTCAGGTTCTTGCACCTGTTGTCCGTGGACGAAAGGGTGAGCATGTAAAGCTGTTTGAGCAGGCAAAGAAGAGCGGATTTGTGCGTGTTATTGCTGATGGAAGCATGTACGAGCTTACAGACGACATTAAGCTTGATAAGAATAAGAAGCATAATATTGAGATTGTTGTAGACAGACTTTCTGTAAGAGACGGAATCCAGAAACGACTTACAGATTCTATTGAGACAGCTCTTAAGCTTGCCGAAGGTCTTATGACAGTAGATGTTATTGATGGTGAGACACTTAATTTCAGCCAGAGCTTTTCCTGCCCAGACTGTGGTATAAGTATTGATGAGGTTGAGCCAAGAAGCTTTTCGTTCAACAATCCATTTGGCGCATGCCCGGACTGTTTCGGACTTGGTTATACAATGAAGTTTGATGCAGAGCTGCTTATACCGGATGAGAGTCTCAGCATTGATGAAGGCGCTATTGTCGGAATGGGATGGCAGTCATCTAAGGATGAGGGCAGCTTTAGCAGGGCGGTTCTTGATGCACTTGCAGAGGAATATGGATTTTCATTAAAGACACCATTCAAGGATTATCCTGATGATATTAAGGATATTATTATCAATGGTACTAAGGGACATTCTGTAAAGGTTAAATATAAAGGCCAGCGCGGAGAGGGTGTATATGATGTCGCATTTGAAGGTCTTATTAAGAATATGGAGAGAAGATACAGAGAGACATATTCTGATAATACTAAGCAGCAGTATGAGGAATTTATGAGAATAAGACCTTGTTCTGCCTGTCACGGACAGAGACTTAAGCCGTCTTCACTTGCTGTTACTATTGCAGATAAGAACATATATGAGATTACTAACATGTCTATTATAAAGCTTCAGGAATTCCTTGAGAATATGAAGCTTTCAGAGAGACAGCTGTTTATTGGTGCAGAGATTCTTAAGGAAATCAAGGCGAGAATTAAGTTCCTTGTAGATGTAGGACTTGATTATCTGGCGCTTTCGCGTGCTACAGGAACTCTGTCAGGCGGTGAAGCACAGAGAATCAGGCTTGCAACACAGATTGGTTCAGGTCTTGTAGGAGTTGCTTATATTCTTGATGAGCCAAGTATCGGACTTCACCAGAGGGATAATGACAAGCTACTAGGAACTCTGACACATTTGCGAGATCTTGGTAACTCAGTTATTGTCGTTGAACATGATGAGGATACTATGTTTGCAGCCGATTATATTGTGGATATCGGCCCAGGCGCAGGAAGAAATGGTGGAGAAGTTGTCGCAACAGGAACTGCTGCGGACATTATGGCGTGCAAGGACTCACTTACAGGTGCATATCTGTCAGGAAGAATCAAGATACCTGTACCGACAGAGCGTAGAAAGCCTGCTGGCTGGATTAAGGTAAGAGGCGCAAGGGAGAATAATCTTAAGAATATTGATGTAGATATTCCGCTTGGAGTTGTCACATGCGTAACAGGTGTGTCAGGCTCAGGCAAGAGTTCACTTGTTAATGAGATTCTTTACAAGCACCTTGCAAAGTCGCTTAACAGGGCGAGATGTATTGCAGGCGACCATGATGGAATTGACGGAATAGAGCAGCTTGATAAGGTCATTAATATTGACCAGTCACCAATTGGACGAACACCAAGGTCTAATCCGGCAACCTATACAGGTGTATTTGACATGATAAGAGAACTGTTTGCAACGACTAAGGACGCCAAGGAGCGAGGATATACGAAGGGCAGATTCAGCTTTAATGTTAAAGGCGGAAGATGTGAGGCATGCTCCGGTGATGGTATTATCAAGATAGAAATGCATTTCCTGCCGGATGTGTATGTTCCTTGTGAAGTCTGCGAGGGTAAGCGTTACAACAGAGAAACTCTTGAAGTAAAATACAAGGATAAGAGCATATATGATGTTCTTGACATGACTATTGAGGATGCAGTTGATTTCTTTGAAAATGTGCCAAGTATAAGAAGAAAGATTGAGACTCTCAACGAGGTTGGCTTGTCTTACGTCAAGCTTGGACAGCCATCAACTGAGCTTTCAGGTGGTGAGGCACAGAGAATCAAGCTTGCAACAGAGCTTTCAAGAAGAAGCACAGGAAAGACTATATATATTCTTGATGAGCCTACAACCGGACTGCATTTTGCCGATGTCCACAAGCTTGTCAATATCCTTCACAGGCTTGCAGAGGGTGGCAACACTGTAGTTGTTATTGAACATAATCTTGATGTTATTAAGACAGCAGATTATATTATAGATATGGGACCGGAGGGGGGCGACCGCGGCGGAACTGTTATTGCCAAGGGAACGCCTGAGGAGATTGTTAAGGTTAAGAAGTCTTATACCGGACAGTATGTTAAGAAGTATCTGGAAGAGAAGTAAGATTAAGAATTGAATGAACGTATATCTGGGAAGTGTATGCAAGGGATGTCGGTTTGATATTTTGGGGAGTTGAATGGAGGCAGTTATGATAAAAGGGATTATCTTTGATATGGACGGAGTTATGATTGATACGGAAAATCAGTCTAATCTTGGCTGGCTGTGGGCAGCTTCCCAGAAAAATGTTGAAATGCCATTATGGCTTATCGACAGTTTTAAAGGTGCACCGGCAAAGCTTAGCCAGAGCTTTTTTGATGACTATTATAAGGGAACGCAGGATTACTGGGAAATGCGTACAATGCGGACAGACCATGTTCACCAAATCAGAGAAACAGAGGAAGTCCCAGTTAAACCGGGGCTTCATATGCTGCTTGATTATATTAAGGATAACGGGTTAAAATGTGCCGTAGCAACTTCAACACAGAAGTCCAGTGCAGAAAAGAGTCTTCACAGAATAGGGGCGTGGGATTATCTTTCTGGTGTTGTATATGGAGATGAGGTTGAGCATGGAAAGCCTGAGCCAGACATATTCTTAAGGGCAGCAGGTTTTATCGGCTGTGAACCATCAGAATGTGTAGTCATTGAGGACAGCATTAATGGCATTAAAGCAGGACATGCGGCAGGCATGAAGGTAATTCATATACCTGACACTATTGAGATTAACGATGATATTCGAAGCCTGACTTCAGTTGTGTGTCATTCTTTATCTGATGTGCCTGATATTATAGACGCATGGAACGAGGGAAAAGTCGTTGATATTGAAGGCTATTATGAAAATGCTAAGATAAACCGTGTGTATGTTGACAGAGTGCATGTTAAGAAAGCATTTGCAGAATACACAGCAGCTTATAATGCAGATGACCCTAAGATTAAATTAAAAATTGACCACACTTACAGAGTTGCAGCTTTGTGCGAAAGAATTGCAAAGGCAGCTGGAATGTGTGCCTATGATGTTGAGCTGGCATGGTTATCCGGAATGCTTCATGATGTTGGAAGATTTGAACAGATAAAGCGTTATAACACATTTTCAGATGCGGACTCTGTTGACCATGCAAAATTCGGTGCAGACCTGTTGTTCAAAGATGGTCTTATCAGTACTTTTCTTAATGGAATGGTCAAATGTACAGGCTACAAGCCAGGAGCATTAGAGAATCGATATAGTTCTGATGGAGTATTTCTGTATGACAGATTGAATAAATCGGACATGGAAATGCTTGAGCTTGCAATAAGGTGTCACAATATGTACAGAATTCCGCAGGGACTTAATCGCCGCGAGCAGGCATTCTGCAATGTGCTTCGTGATGCTGATAAGGTTGATATATTTAAGGTTAATATTGATACTCCGCTTGAAGAAATATATAACACTACGACAGAAGAACTGATGAAGAGTGATATTACAGATGAAGTGTTAGAAGCATTTGATGAGGAACACTGTATACTCAAAGCAATAAGACGCACACCGGCAGATACTGTTATTGGTCATGTATCACTTGCTTATGAGCTTGTGTATGATGAGAGTGTGCGGATTACTGTGGAACAGGGCTATCTTGCAAAGCTTATGCATTTTCATTCTGATAATGAGGAGACCAACAGAAAGATGGCGATGGTCAGAGAGAAGATGGATTCTTATGTGAAGAAGAGAATTGGGGAGAAATATGCATAGATAAGGATTGTCTGGAAGAGAATTAGCAAGATAGGAATTGGGGAGAATTAAGGCTTGTCATAAGTGGCAAGTTTAACTATAATGTATATATAAATACACAAGATTGGAGATTGATCATGGATCAGGAGAAAGTTATTGTCATTGACTTCGGTGGTCAGTACAACCAGCTGGTTGCGCGCCGTGTCCGTGAATGTAATGTATATTGTGAGATCTATTCTTACAAGACAGACCTGGCGCAGATTAAGGCCATGAACCCTAAAGGAATTATCCTTACGGGTGGTCCTAACAGCTGTTATGAAGATGGCGCGCCAACATGTACTAAAGAACTTTTTGAACTTGGTGTACCTGTACTTGGTCTTTGCTATGGCGCACAGCTTATGCAGCATGTGCTTGGTGGCAAGGTTGAGAAGGCACCAGTAAGAGAGTATGGAAAGACAGAAACATTTGTAGATAAGAGCAGCGCGTTATTCTCAGATGTTTCAGAGAAAACTATTGTGTGGATGAGCCATTTTGACTACATTTCACAGGTTGCACCAGGATTTAAGATTGTTGCCCACACAGCAGACTGCCCAGTTGCAGCAGCAGAGTGTACAGAGAAGAATCTTTATGCAATCCAGTTCCACCCAGAGGTTCTTCATACTCAGGAAGGAACCAAGATGCTTCACAACTTTGTTCGTGGAGTATGCGGATGTGCCGGAACATGGAAGATGGATGCATTTGTTGAGAATACAATTAAGGAAATCCGCGAGAAGGTTGGCAGTGGCAAGGTTTTACTTGCTCTTTCAGGTGGTGTTGATTCATCTGTTGCAGCCGGACTTCTTTCAAGAGCTATTGGAAAGCAGCTTACATGTGTATTCGTAGACCACGGTCTTCTTCGTAAAGATGAAGGCGATGAAGTTGAGAGCGTATTTGGACCAGAAGGACAGTTTGACCTTAACTTTATAAGAGTTAATGCACAGGAAAGATATTACTCTAAGCTTGCAGGCGTTACAGAGCCAGAAGCTAAGAGAAAGATTATTGGGGAAGAGTTTATCCGTGTATTTGAGGAAGAAGCCAAGAAAATTGGTGCAGTTGACTTCCTTGCACAGGGAACTATATATCCAGACGTTGTAGAAAGCGGACTTGGTGGTGAATCAGCCGTAATCAAGTCTCACCACAATGTAGGAGGACTTCCTGATTTCGTTGACTTCAAGGAAATCATTGAGCCACTCCGCAACCTTTTCAAGGATGAGGTTCGTAAGGCTGGTCTTGAGCTTGGAATACCAGAACATCTTGTATTCCGTCAGCCATTCCCAGGTCCGGGACTTGGAATCAGAATTATCGGCGAGGTAACAGCTGATAAGGTTCGTATCGTTCAGGATGCTGACTTTATCTACCGTTCAGAGGTTGACAAGGCCGTAGCTGAGTACAAGAAAGCTAACGGCAAGGCTCCAGCATGGATGCCAAACCAGTATTTCGCAGCCCTCACTAACATGCGTTCCGTTGGTGTTATGGGTGACGAAAGAACTTACGATTATGCGGTTGCACTTCGTGCAGTCAACACAATTGATTTCATGACAGCAGAGAGCGCAGAGATTCCATTCGAGGTTCTCCAGACAGTCATGAGCAGAATTATAAATGAGGTAAGGGGAGTTAACAGAGTATTCTATGATCTGACTAGCAAACCACCTGGAACGATTGAGTTTGAATAGTAAACAGAGCTTCATAAATGGCGTAAACAAGCCATTTATGGGGCTTTTTCTTTTTTTGTGATACCTATATGATACCTATTTTGATAGTACCACAGATATTAATGAGTACTAAACAGAAGTG
>ULTT01049508.1_pt1 | contig 15631 bp, 11 predicted proteins | sample 1957831 | NCBI WGS metagenome assembly ULTT01 (sample SAMEA4835740, study PRJEB28245) | human gut metagenome | biome: gut microbiome; material: fecal sample | place: Denmark | collected 2008 | reverse complement strand
CAGAATTAAGTATGCACTAAATTAATTCCGCCAACAGGTATCAATAAGTATGATTCGTACTCGTTTTCTGCAAACTGTTTAACCAAAGTTGATTTTCCTACACGTCTGGCTCCTTCTATCAAGACCGCAGTCCGTCCCTGACGATTGTTTTTCCATTCGAGTAGTTTATCGTATAGTTTTCTTTTAAATATCCTCATAATCTTTGTTCCCTAATATAGTTGTTTGGTTGCAAATATAAGCAGAATTATTGTTTCCTCAAAATCTTTTTCTTATAAATCCCCGATATTCTCAAAATCTTTTTCTTATAAATTCCCGATATTCTCACAATCTTTGAGATTTTATGCTATAGTGTTTAGTGTTTAATGTTTAGTGTTTAGTGTAGAGTGTGCTGGTGGAGAGTTTTGGTTAAAATAGATTTTTTCTATTGCCCGATAGCTAAATTCTGTTTGGCAGTTTCAAACAAAAGGAATAACTTTGCATCAGAAAACAATTAAACATTAAACATTAAACACCATACAACTATGAAGGAATTGAAAGGAACAAAGACAGAGAAGAACCTCATGGAGGCTTTCGCTGGTGAGTCACAGGCTCGCAACAAGTACACATATTTTGCTTCTAAGGCAAAGAAGGAAGGTTATCAGCAGATTGCAGCACTCTTCGAAGAGACTGCCGACAACGAGAGAGAGCACGCTAAGATGTGGTTCAAACTCCTCGAGGGTGGCGCAGTAAAAGACACCATCTCTAATCTTCGTGCTGCTGCCGAGGGCGAGAACTACGAGTGGACAAACATGTACGACCGTATGGCTCAAGAGGCAGAGGAAGAAGGCTTCCCAGAGATTGCAGCCAAGATGCGTGGCGTAGCAGAGATTGAGCGTCATCACGAGGAGCGCTACCTCAAGTTGCTCAAGAACATCGAAGATGGCATCGTATTCTCTCGCGAGGGCGACACCATCTGGAAGTGCCGCAACTGTGGCCATATCGTAGTAGGCAAGAAGGCTCCTGAGGTATGCCCAGTATGCGATCATCCACAGAGCTACTTCGAGGTAAGAGCTGAAAACTGGTAAGCTTATAGTTATTGATTATAAAAAATGGAGGATGCATTATCATCATAATGCATCCTCCATTTTTTATATCTGTTTATCATCAGCATCGAGCAAGGTTCTTCATCTTGTTGAATATCTCGAGTAGCTTCTTTGATTTAGAATCCTCTGGATTTATAGCCAATATCTTGTGACAATAGCTCTTACATTTCGCTATAGCAGAAGCACAATAGTTTTTGCCTTTCGCTCCAGTTTGGATATAGTAGCTACGTAGATAGTCGCAAGCTGCTTGATATATCGACATGTTAGCAGCATCAAATTTATCCTCTTCGCCAAACTTTTCGAAAGTATTTTCTATCTTTGTTGCCATCAGGTATCCATTATTGTTTCCTGTCACAGAGTCAAGTTCCGATACCGCAAGCTTCCAGCGCTGATAGTATGAGTACATTCTGTTTTCTTCAGATATTATACCCACCTGTTCGAAAGCAGAGTCGGCAGCCATAAAGAGTTTAGTCTTTTCTTCGCCAAAGCTTTCAAGAGCGAAATCTGAATATAGCTTAGCCAAAGAGTTGTAGTGCACCACCGACAACTTATTATCTGCTTTTGCCATTTCTATCCATTTCTTATTCTCAGCTATGGCATCCTCGTATAGTCCTGCGTCGGCATACATGTTGATGATAGTACGCATATATTGGTTACCCTCACCAAACTTAGTACCAGGCACATTGTTTTTCAAGTTTTCAGCCCATATATCATAAGCTTTATGATACATCTCTGCAGCCTTCTTCAGATTGTTTTTCTTCTGGTATGCTGTAGCCGCATTAGTATAGTCGAGCGAGTGGAATCGAATGGTGTCGCTAATGCTAAACAGTTTGTTTGCCAAAGCTATAGCTTCATCATATTTCTTACCCTGTGTACTTGAATAAAGTGCAACCTTCAGGATGTTGACGTTATTAGGAAATTTCTCCATACCGCCTTTAGCCAAGTCGTATGCTCTATCATATTCTCCATTTTCGAATAGTGAGAAGGCAAAGTCGAAGTAGTCGATGCTATCCATATTTTGCACATCAGTCTGTTCGTATAGATTTCTTTGGAAAGCCGACCATTTAGCATATCCGCCGGGAAATGGAATATCGTTGTCAGTCCATTCCTTATACACTTTCTTACATATTCTTGCCATGGCAAGATTAGCAGGGTAGGAAGGAACCACGCCGTTTATCTCTTTCATTTTATTCAGCGAGTTTACTGTGTCTCTATGTTCGAGCAGAGTCTTGGCATATTCAATATAGCAATCAGGTGCCGCAGGGTTAGCCTTTATTCCACGCTCATACCATTGCAGTGCCTTTGCCGTATCATTGCGTTCAGGGTCGTTGTCCACAATCTGCATCTCTCCTCCACGAATATAGGCAGGCATATATTTAGGATCAGCCTCAATAGCTCGCTCTATATATTTGTATGCGTGTAGAGTATCTAACGAATAATAGTTCCAATACGGATTGTTAGGAATCTTGTAGTAGTGGTAATATGCTTTAGCTATGCCCACAGCCAATTCTGCATTCTTATTATCCTTGTTCCATATTTCTTCCACAAAAGCGTTGATAACCCCCTTGCGTTCGATAAGGTGCTTACGGATTATAGTATCCACAGCAGCTATCGTAGCTTTTGTTTCCACAGCCTTAGAATATTTCTGTGCATAGGCAGGAGTGGCCCACATCGATGTGAGCACAGCTGCTGCCGATATTAGCAGAGTCTTGAAAACATTAGTCTTGTTCATAGTAACTTAAAAATTATATTGCACACCAAGGTTCAGAGTCTCTACATATTTCACTTTCATGAAGTCTATACCTTCCAGTTCTTTTGTTCCCATCCAGTAGAATGTAGGTGTAAACCATGCCGAGATATTCTTAGTGAAGTTAGCTCTAAGTCTCACACCAGCATTAAAGGTTACAAACGATTCGCTGTTGCCTTTGGATATAGGTTCAATAAAATGGTTTTCTTGCAGACGTTCAGCAGCTGTCAACTTCACGTTGCTTGACATAGCCAGTGCGAATGCAGGACCAGCAAAGGCGTCGAATTCAAACATTCTTCCTTCCTTGCTTGGACCATAGAGCAATTCTGTGAGGTTGGCAACATAGTTTGCAGATATGAAGCCATAGTTGTACTTATAGTCCATAAGTCCATTCTTCTTCACTCTCAAGTAGTCGTTGTCAGGATATTCGTTGTTGCAATCCCAGTAGTAGCCTCTTAGGCTGTTGGATATCGACACATACTCGAAAGCTGCCTCCACCGACGAAATGCTGTTTAGTTTATAGTCTACGAAAGCTCTACCATTGTAGTTTATCTTAGCCTTATCGTTGTTGTTTTGTTTAGTGATAAAGAAGTTCATACCTCCACCCACACCTACCGACAGCCTACCTGCCAAGTCTGTGCTTTCGCCCGAAGGCTTATAGTTCTTTATGTCATGGTTTTGCAATCTCAAACCAATGTTGATGGTGAAATAGTCGTCAGAATACACCTTGTTGGCATCATAGTTAGAGTAGGGGATATAATACTCCGTAAAAGCATAGCGAGGTTCTACGAATGCCGACACACCTTCTCCCAATCGTGCCCATAGGTTTACACCTGCGGTATACGACTCTGAGTGGCAGCTCAGTCGTTGCTCATTATTCTTTATTATCCATCCCAGTTCGCCACCACCCACGATATACATACCGAATCTGTCGTTCCAGTCGAAGTCTTTCTTAAATCCGAAAGGATTAAACATCGCCTCCAGTCGTCCGCCGAAGTATATGTTATGGCGGTTGGTAAGATATTCTGGTTTATATGCAGTGCTGCTCTTCATCACGTCTTTCATCCATGTTGTCTGACGTGCAGAGCCTGTTAGTCGCAAACCTATCACAGGCGAGAACCACTTGCCTACAGATATTGTTGTCTCCAATCCCTTTGAGTCCATAAGGCTTACTCTTGGCGATTTCGACAAGCACAATCCGTTCGAAACTTCCACAAACCAAGGTTGTGCCCAGCGCGATGGGGTAGAGTCGTTGAGCATATATTTAGTATTCTCAAACGACTTCAATATACGGAATCTACTCTCACGCGACAAGTTGTTCTTAATATAATATATGTACGAGAAGTTCACACCATAGTACATATCATTCTTTCTCCAGTTTCTTGTCTCGCTCAAGTCCATAGCGTCGCTACCGATACCCAAATATGGTTCTATGGCAATATATCCGTGCGGACCAGTATAGAATTTTCCTTGCACTCCCACATGCACATCCAGTGCCGATCCCTTTCTCTTATCTCCCAGTTCCGACATTCTGAATCCCACACCAGCTATTGCTGATACATTGAGCAGACGCGAAGGATTGTAGCCATAGAAATACGACGACAGACTATACATATAGTCGGCATTAACGCCGAAAGTCTTAAATAGCGAGTTAGTGCCATGCAGATATCCCCATCCGCCATTAAACGACAGGCGTGCGCTATTGAGCTTATCAAACTGATTGCCCACACCAATACGGATTTTAGATAGAGGCTTAAACTTATAGCTGCTTACAGGAGCGCTGAGCTGTTCGAAGCCATAGCCCGCATCGAAGAACAAGTGGTCATACCAATTCTTCTTAAACGATTCGCCTTGGTTTATGTATCTCTTGTCCATCACATATTCCATGGCGCTACGTGCTCCCTTGTCTCTTGCCTCATTCTTTCGGGTAAACTGCGAAGAGTCGCGGGCTTCTCTTTCATCTTCAAAGAAACCATAAGGAATGGTATCTGGCACCTGTGTCAAGTAGCTTGGTACCATTCCGCTGCGAGCTTCAGCAGTGCTACCCACCATAAAGAGGATGGCGCAAGAAGCTAAACGTTTTATTATCTTTTGGTTCATATATATTTCTATTTGTTTTCCTGGTTTGCGTTCTTGTTGTCGTCGGCAGCGTTTTGGGTATTGTCGTTAGCAGCATTCTGAGAGTTCTCAGTTGTTGCCTCCTGAGTTGTGACATTGCTGTCTGTTGCAGCAGGTTCGTCAGCCACTTCGTCTTCAATAATACCAAGTTCGTGCATCACCTCAATGCGGCGTTTGTCATCGCGACGTTTTAGGAGTTTAAACAAGCGCTCATACTCAGGTACATCTTTTCTCAAGTATTTATATTTCTTGCGAAGTTCGTCGCCTATCTGTCCGTCTCTGTAGTAGAGCTTTAGATATTCAGGTTGCATTTTGAAGCAATGATGGAAATATGCAAGATAGTGTCTAACCTCTTTATTATCTACATCAAAGTCATCGCCCATGTCATACATGCCTAAGTTGTCGTCTACAGCCAATGAGTCTGCCACAGCAGCCGTAGTGTCTTCATATTCCTGTAGGTTAGGCTGAGCTTCGTTGGCTTTTCTCGACCATAGTATACCCTTCAGATACCATTTCTTAGGGTTGTTGTCGTCTAACAGGTCTACATAGTCTTCAGCCTCTTGCGGAGTCGACCATTCTGGTATTTCAGTATATAGTATAGCCTTGTTTTCATCGCTCAGACTGAGCACATAGTCTTTAGCTCTTTTCAGCTTCACCTCCTGCTCAGCAGTCAGCTCCTTACCGTATAGGCTACGTATGTTCATAAAGTTCTCCAAGCGCTCCATTCCAGGCAGAGTCTTGTTTTCCGACTTCAGCCATTCAAATATAGACAGAGCGTCGCTAAACTTCTGCATCTGATAATACGACATAGCTTGTGTCAACAGCAAGTCGCGGCGGTTTAGCTTTACAGGAATACCTTCAAAGTTCTTAAACACCTCAATACCGATACTGTCGCTTGGGTCAGTACGCAGATATGGCTTCAGCATCAGTGTGTCAGCCATGCCGAGTCGCTGTTGCAGACGTTGCATCTGGTTAAGGATGTATGGCGACAATCGGTCAACAAACCAAGTAGGGTTTTTCTTCAGCTCCTTGTAGGCAAGGATGGTGATAGAGTCTACATCTGTGCTGTCTTGAATGTTGCTGAACAGGTTATAGAAGTCACCACTCGAGAAGTGCTTCTTGCCCTGCAAGTAGTCTCTCTTGTTGTTGTGCCATTCGTCCACCACCTCTTCCGAAGTAAACACTCGCTCAATGATGTAGCTATACGAGCATTGCATCATTCGCTGGTTTGTCAATATTGTCTGTATGGTGTCTGAACCATAATATGGCAATTTCTGAATTGTGCGGAATAGCGCCACATCATTCTTTTCGCCTATGCTCTCTATGATGCCTCTAATCTCGTTGGCTTGAGCCTTCATTCCGCGGTTTTCCAATGAGTCAGCCACATCGCTCCATGTGTAAACCTTATAGTCGCTGCTCAACTGTTGTCGACGAGGCAGATAGTTTACTATCATGTTTCGTGCCACACCAGCTCTCTCCTTTGCCAACTGTATGTTCTTTGCCAACGAACCATCAGGCGAAGCACCACCGATAATCTTTGGTGATACCAGTCGGTCGCCATACGAGCGAAGCTCCTTAATCAAGTTGTCGCGGTTCACATAGTTCAGCGAGTCGTCCTTCAATATCGACTTACCAGTAACAAATCTCAAGTCGAGCTTTGTGTTTACGTCGTGAGTGTTTATTTCCGCTGTTTCCTGAAACTCTGCCGATAGTTCCATCTCTGGAATAGCAGCCTGGAAGTTCAAAAACTTAAAAGGTCTAAGCTTCAGACATGTGCCACCAAAGAATCCGCTTGTCAAAGGGCGGTTATAATCTTCAATAGAGTAAGCCCAGTCGCCACGATAATCTTTATTGCGGTCTGGTTTGCGATATACTATACGAGTATTTATCAGCATCTGACCATCCGATGTGGTGTCGAGTTCGGCATAGCTACCTTTGTAAGCCACCGCCAAAGAGTCTTTATGAAAATAGTCGTAGTCTTTTCTTCTATCTTGCAGTTCATGATATTCAGGACCTTCAAACACCACGGGCGTACAATAGTCTATTGTATCCTCAGTTTGGCAGTCCATAGCATCGCATTGCAATATCAGTCGGCTGTTGTCAGTGAAATATCCTTTGTTTAGAGGCATCGAGATAGTAAACACCTCGTTGCCATCACCAGTGTCGAGACCAATCACACGTCCCTTCACCTTGTTTTTTGCATTTACGTTCACCACTCCGATAGCGTTAGAATATTCCAACGACTCGAAGTTAGTTTGTCCTGGCTTAATTTCGAAAACCTCGATACCGTTTTCTGCATCCTCATGCAAACAGAGAATGGCGAAGCCCACTCGTGAGCGCTGACCAAACACACCATTAGGGCGAACTCTCAATCCCTTTTGTTTTTTGAAGTTTTCTACAGCCTTTTCGTCGTTTTTGTTTATTCGCTTAAACTCATCTTTAATGCGATATGCCATATCTGCAGGCACACAAGCATACCATGCTCTTACAGCAGTCTTTTTGGCGTCGGCTCTCAGTGGAGTGCCAGGCTTAGGCTTCATACCGTCTACAGAGTATGCACGGCAAGTCACACGGAAATCTTCAGTCACAGTATTTTCCTCCTGTGCCAGCATTCCCAATGGTAGCAAACCAAAAAGTAAAAGCAAAATATGTTTCATAGTCCTGTCGCGTTTGTTATTTCAGAATATAATGTACCGACACACCTATATTTGTAGGCAGCAGCGTATAGCCCGAAGCATTGGTTCGTTCGTTGCCCTCCATATAGTCTTGATCGAAGTGGTCGCCTTCGTAATATTCCTTTTGTTTGTATCCTATCACACCAAATCCGGCATGAAAGTCAATGTTGAATCTGCTTGTTATCTTCTTCACATATCCGAAAGTCATTCCCATTCCTAATGCCATACCGTCATACACCTTTCCTTTCCAGGTTATGTCGTAGCCACCGCCAATGAGTCCCAAGCCCACGAAGTGCTTGAACATCGGACGACCAGAAAAATAATATCTAAACTCAGACTGTAGGAACATCATCTTCATATCCTTGCCCAAGGGTTTATAGTTGCCCATAAAGTCGATAGATATTGTTTTCCTCTCGCCAACAACCAGTTCGAAGCCTATGTTGGGAGACATTGTAGCATCGTAAACGACATTATTCCTCACAGCAATCATCTGTGCATCCATTTTTTCGATGCCCATAATGCTTAGGATAATGACTAATGCTGACTTATATAATATGTGCAGTGAATGTTTCATTGCTTATCGTTATGTTCTTCTTTTTGTTTAGAAATACCGACAGTGGCAATATCGTTGCCACTGTCAGTATGAATTGGTATGTCTAATGGATTAGAGTATAATACCACCGATAGTGGTGTTGTCCTCTTGCCATTTTTCCAAAGTAGCATTAAGCTGAATCTCCTTAGGACCGTTGATAGTCATAGTAACTTTGTAAGAAGTACCAGCAGCAAATTCGTTGCCATTAGTATTCAAGTCCATAGGATATTCTGGTTCAAACACCTGACCATCTTTGTTTATAAGAGTAATCTTAAGCTGATACTTGTAGTCAGGGTTATTATCGTAATCAGGCACAGGAATCATAATGCCCTGACCGATATTAACCTCATCGTCCTTTACCCAGCATGCTTTGGTCTCATTGGTACCATCGTAAGCTGTAAACTCTGGCTCAAGACCTACGCCTGTACCAGTAGCATCAGTTTTAGCCTTTAAGGCCAAGTCTGCTGTAGTGGTCCAATCGAAGTTGATATAACCAGCGTTAGCAGGTGCATCTTTGTCGGCAAGGGTAAGAGTACCCTTAGTAGGAACCTTAACAACCTCAACCTTTGTTACACCCATAGTCTTTGCAGCCTCTTTGTCTTTTCCACCTGGCTTGATAGCAAAGGTGAGGCGCATCAACTTGTGCGCGAAGGCTACGGTAGGCACCTTGTCTTCGTTACCCTCCTGACGGAAATAGTATGCACTATATGCGTAAGGAGTGTTCAAATCCTCAGCTTTACCATAGATGATGTCGGTAGTACCATCAAGGTCTTCAAACATTACGCTAACGCTATTTTTGTCGTAGATAATGTTTGCAGCATCCTGCTTTGGATAGTAGCCATAGAAAGCATACTTATGCCAGTTGCCTGTAGGATAGTAATGCTTCTTACCATCAGCCCATGTTAAGATGGTTTTGTTGCTAACAGCGTCCTTTTCAGTCTTAACTTCAGCATTGTCTACCCATACAGAATATTTATATCCAGCAGAACCCTGTGTATAGTCTATGTTGGCTTCATTTGGGTTAATATTATTCTTTGCAATAGCCAAGCAGAAAAGACCCATGTTGGTTAATGTGAAATTCTGCTGATCATCGCTCTCTACAATAGCTCTGGTGCCTTTGATTTTGCTACCAAACTTAATCTCCACATTGCTGTTGGCAATCTGGTGACTCCACTGGGTAGATGTCAAAGCGTCAGAAGCGCCATTGTCTGCAAGTTCACTTTCTGATGAACAAGAAGCCAACAGTGAAGCTCCGATGATACATGGAATAAAAAAGAGTTTCTTCATATTTTAATACGTGAAAGTATTTTTTTTTAGAGGGGTCGTATAGGTGGGCTGTAGCAGCCCACCTATTTGTTCATATAAAGTTTGTTTCTAATAACTCAAACTGCAAGCATTAAGCACCTGCAACATGCTTTGTAACCTTGTAGTATTTGACATCAGGATCTGTACCAACCTTGTAGATTTTATTCTCGGTATCAGCATTAGCTGTAACGGCACCTTCGAGCTCTTCTTTAGTTCCATATGTTGCCTCTACAGCGTCACCTTCTTGGAATGTATACTCGTCGAAAGTATAAGTAGCTGCTGGAGCTGGAGGAGTTACAACCTTAACCTTGCACTGGTAGTATGTCCAACCAGTTTCAGTAGAACCTACCTTGTAGATCTTACCGCTGTTAGAAGCGTTTGCAGCAACTGCTGCCTTGAGAGCTTCCAAAGATTCGTATGTAGTTGTCTCAGCAGTAGCACCTGTTAGTGTTGGATCTCCCTCTAATGCTACCCACTCGTAAGCGTTGTTTGCAGTAGTTGCACCGAAGGTCTCATCCTCAGGATTCATCTCGATGTTGCCACCATCTTTCCAAGGGATAAGAGTTGTAGTAATCTGAATCTCGCTCAAACCATATACAGTGATAGTAACATTGTATGAGTAGCCAGGCTCAAAACCCTTGTCTGGGTTAACGGTGTTCTTAAGGTCTGCAGTATATGTGTAATCCTTTGTCTGGAAATCATCAGGGTCAGTAGGGGAGCTCTTATCACCCTTAACCTGTACTTTCTGCTGGAGGTTGATAGTGATCTCATACTCGTTTGCAGGAATTGCGAGAAGAGCCTCACCAACCTGTGTAGCCAAAGCCATACCATTGTTCCACTTTGGAGTAACAGGCTGCAAGTATACGAGGTTGTCTGTCAAAGATGTTGAAGAAGCATCACGCTGCATAACCTTGAGCTCTTTCAATAAAGCTGCGTCTTTCTCAGCGTCAGCATCCTTGTCAACGATGAGCTGATCAGATACATTTGCGAAAGTTGTAGCTTCGCCCTGATAAGCAATAACAAGCTTACCTGTAGCCTTTGACTTAACAGTAATACCTGTTACCTTTACACCAGTGTTAACGTCTGTTGTAGACTCAGCGCCAGCCAAAACCTGGAAGTTGAGGCGTGACAAAAGGTGTTCAAACTTGATGTTTGGTTGAACATCTCTACGAGCAGCAAATGCTGAGTAGATATTATCCTCACCACCACACTTTGTGATTTCTTCTTCTGTAGGAACAGCCTTACCAGCCATAATATCCTGTGTACCATCAATCTTGAAACCAATAAGCAAGCTGTCGCCACTTGTGTAAGGAACATACTTACCGCTTGTTACTGCAACCTTGCTATCTGTACCTTCCTGATCTGCAGTACCTGTAGCATCATTAGCATCGTCCAAACGATAGCCCCAGAAGTCGAAAGCAGTTTTTGTTGTAGGATAATACTTGTACTGTGGTACACCTCCAACAAGCTCAGAAGCAATACCAGAAGCATTATCTGCAGGAGTTGTCAAAACTGTGTTCTCATAAATAGGATCCTCACCAAACTTAGCGAGATCAAGAGTACCCTTGTTGAGCATGTAGACATTTACAGTCTGCTTAGCCCATGTGTTCTCTTTTTCACCAACAGCACCAACAGTACCAGTACCTCTTGTAGCAACATTAGCCTGTACGCCCATGCCAATCTTAATCTGCTGAAGGCCGTCCTTACCATTGCCACCAGTTGACAAATCATCGTCTGACGAACAGCTTGCGAGCAAGCCGAGAGAAGCTACTGCTCCCATCAAAAATAATTTTTTCATAATAGATAAAAATTAATTGTTAAACAATATGTTAAGATAAAAATATAGATTCGTTCTCCGTTCTTAGTTGTCTAAGCCTATGTTGTCGGCATCGTCTGGATTGATAAAGATGTCGCCACCCTCTTTCCAGTTAGAGATGTTGGCTGTTACCTTGATAGGCGACAAACCATAGACAGCTATCTTCACTGTATACTGGAAGCCCGGCAAGAATTTGAATGTACCTGTAGCCGTGTCAAGGTTGTACTTCTCGTTCTTTGGAGCTGTGATAGTATACTCCGATGTCAGAGGTTTCCATTGCCATTGACCATTAGTGAAGATATACTGTTCGTATTCCAATATCAGCTTATATTCTTCGGCAGGAGCAAGCAGAAGGCTACTGCCAAGGTCTACGTGTGCGCGCTCATACCATGGTTGGTATTTCATCTCTGGGCTAAACACCACAGTAGCCTCAGCCATATCCACCATCTTTACCTGCTCTGCATCCCACGACATAAGAGTCATCCAATCCTTTTCGTCTAAGAATTTCACTCCTGTCTCTTCGGTAGTTCTTGCAGCCACAGTAAGCTGGCATTGCTTTGGCGCTAACATCTTCACATGCTTTATCTTTATGTTGTTGGCATTCTCGTCGCCAGGGAAAGCCTGGAAAATGAAGCGAGCCATAGCGTGGTCGAGGTCTATCTCTGGATGAATGTCGCGGTGGGCTGCATAGGTGCTGTAGCCATTGGCATTCACAATCTTAGCCTTCTCTTCGTCAGAAAGGTTTAGATTGCTATAGTTTTCGTTCAGATAAGCGAGGTCGAGCTTAGGCGCATGTCCATATAGCACATCCTGAGTGCCATCCACGGTGCATGTGCATACTATGCGGTCGTTGTTACGCTGCACACTGGTAGGGCAGTCGTCGATATGATAGCAGAAGAAGTTGTAGCCCACATCCTGATAGCGTGAACTATAGAATAGGGAATCTTCAGTCCACTGTGGCACCAGCATACCTCCAGGTTCAGTGTTTAGCTTCACAGGCATACCGTGGTTGTAGTCAGGACCATCCAAAAGACAGCTTTCATTGTCTTCGTCGTGAGTTTTGCCCTGTGCATATCTTGTCTTTGTGAGGTCGGCAGCTGATGTCAGAGGGCCTTGCTGATCCTGACCATTTCTGAAGCTATACACATATAGAGTGGCCTTTTGCTTCTGCATCTGCGAAACACCTTGGTTGATGCCATCGTTCTCGAAGGCGCCCATACCACGAGTTGCCGTTATCGAGAAGAAGTTTTGCTCGTTGACAAACATCATGATTGGTGTCTTGTTATAGGTCTCCGTGTTGCCAATCTCATTGTCTGGAAATTCATATTCCAGTCCCGGATACGATTGGCTACAGGCAGCCAGCAGCATCATCGTTGCAGCCGAGAGAGCAGGACGCACAAACCGTCTTGTGGATTTCAATTTCATTATTGACATATATTTCGATATCTTGTTTTCTATTTTTGTTTCGCGCATATAATGGATTAGATGTCTACAAAGATGTTTTCGCATCCTGTCCATTGGTCTATACCGTTGTCGTCGTTAGGAGTATCTACAATCTGTTCGCCTTTCAACACAAGGTCGGTCTTTATGTTCAGCACTCCGTGTTCTGAACGTCGGCGGGCATCCTTTCCCATGTTCACAATCTCTATGAGGTTAGCCTCCTCGAGAGCGTTGTATATGTTTATCTTGCCCTGTATGCGCTTTATTCTCTTCACACCCTCGTCGTTGAAAGCGTGGGTATATATTATCACCTGCATGATGCCAGGACCAGTGCGCTCATTAGGAGTGGCACTCTTCACGATACCTGTCACATCGATATTGGCATGAGCCACAAGCGAGGTGTTGTCTTCAGTATCCTCAACCACGTTGCCATCCTTGTTTTGTAGCTCCATGTCGAAGAGCATCTTCGAAGTTTTTCTGATGTCGATATATCCGTTGCCAATGCTTATTGCCAAAGGAATACCCGAAACCTCAGCCTCCACAGAGTCAACCACAAATCCGCGTGTGGTTACATCCTTTGAAATGTCGAAGTATACATCGATATTCTGCGACAGGTTGCGAGGCGTAAACTTCGCTATGTGTTCAGCCTTGCCGTCTATGTTGCGCAGCGGAATAGAGTCGAAGTATACTGGGCGTACGTTGCTCTGTATATATCCAGCGTAAGGATTGTAGTCGTCCCAGTTTTTTATTCTTGACTTCAAGTTAGGGTCACCCTTCTTGTATACCTTGTATTCCAGATATATGTCCGAGATGCGTGAACTCTCAGTCTTTCCGTTCATGAAGTCGTCCACATTATTATATTTCAGCTCAGTGTCGTCGAGAGCAAATGTGAAGAACTTATATTCGCCTTTGTTCAGAGGGAATATTCTGCGTCCCTGAGTAGCCGATTCTGGTGCTCGCTTTGCTGATGCAGGCACTGCAGGAACAGAGGGCTCTGAAGGCTCAGTAGGCGATGCACCGCCTTCGCTTGGGGTATCTGGGGTGGTTGGGGTATCTGGAGCTTCAGGGGTATCAGGCTCGCTTGGCTCAGTTGGTTCTTCAGGAGTTGTAGGCTCGGCAGGAGCACCATAGATGAAACGGCCAAGATGGTCGGTGGAATTCACCGCCATAGAGTAGTATTTGCACTTTATCACCCTATAGGCAATGACATACATAGAGTCTGACTGTTCGTGAGCCTCAGACCAATCGTAGTCGAACACCACAGGGGTGGTGTGTGGATGCTCCGCATCAGAGCAAAGCTCTACATCGGTGCACGATGACAACAATGACAACGACATCGAAAGTGCGCAGGCTGTAAAAATCAATGAGTTTTTCATTTCCGTCACCTCCTAATTTTGATTGTTGTTTTCATTCTCATGGTTGTCTTCACTCGCATTGCTTTCAGCAGGCGCCTCCTTGCTTTCCGCATTCTCAGCAGGAGCAGCCTCTGATTGCTCAGCAAGTTTTTCCTCCTCCTTTATATTTTCTTTCTGACCTTTTTTCTTGTCAGCTTTCTTTTTCTTATCTTCTTTTGCAGCCTCTTTAGCTTCGTCCTTCTTCTGCTTCTTGCTTGCCTTTAGGTCGGCAGCCTTAGCAGTAGCGGCAGCCTTAGCAGCCTTTTCCTTAATAGCATTGTCGGCAGAAGTCTTGGTTTCTTCTTCAGCAAAGCGCTTGAGTTCTGCATTGTATATTTCCATAAACTCCTCGTAGATAGAGCCATGATCTTTTCGAGCATTTGCGATAGAGTCGCGACGATTCTTCTCAGCAGTCATCCAATCGTCTATCTTCTGCTGATAAGCAAGGTCGCAGTCGTATCTCCAGCGATATTTCTTTGTCGAAGGGTAGTCACCTATTCTATATATAAAGCCCAGGCGCAAATCGCTTATCACCGGGATAGGCTGAAAAGCCATAGGTTTCTTCTCTGTTACACAATAGCAGTTGCTCTCTCGTTCGAGCACATATTTATCTACGCTTGCATAAGCGAAACCTGCAGAGATGCCAGCCTCGAAGTCGATGGTGTTGCCATTGCGGAAGCTATACAGCGGTTTGGTGAAACCCCATGTAAAGCCAGCAGTTATGGCAGAGCCCTGTTTGCCTTCAGAGCCGAGCATAATAGAATATTTGTTGTATGAGATGTAAGCGCCTCTGTAGAATGCCACATTAGGGTGCTTAGGATCAGGTGTAATGTTTGAGATGAGTTTTTTGAAGAAGTTTGTTGGTTGTTGTGGATAAGAGTCTCCCTTACCAGTTTTGTGCATGCGATAATAATATTTCACGCCAATGCGAGCGCCACTTAGGTTGTATACTAAGCCTGGCTTATAAGTATGAGAGGCATTCCAATTGCATCGAGCATCAAACGTCAGAGCCCAACGACCATAGTTGAACTTTGTCAAGTCGTATTCAACACCGATGTTTGGAGTCAAGCACAACCATTCAAACGCATTAGTCCTAAGGGCGATTCTTTGTCTTGTTGACAAGGTATCAACCTTATGACCTGTGTCCATAATCTGCGCTCTCAGAGAGATTGCTGATATTAAGAATAGTGATAAATATATTAATCTTATTGACTTCACTATTTACAAATGCTTAAGAGTATTATTATTATTGGGTCTGAGTGAATTTCTATTTTGTGTTAATATTATTCTGATAGACTCAACGTAGTTGTTTTCTTAAAGGCTTAATGTTTGCGTTGATGACACGTTTGTCGGTTAGCTACATTTCTCCTTTGTAATATTTCAACCGCAAAAATAAAAAGTTATTTGCAAATTCTACTATATTTAACCTGTTGGCGGAATTAATTTAGTGCATACTTAATTC
>ULTT01012551.1_pt1 | contig 15747 bp, 10 predicted proteins | sample 1957831 | NCBI WGS metagenome assembly ULTT01 (sample SAMEA4835740, study PRJEB28245) | human gut metagenome | biome: gut microbiome; material: fecal sample | place: Denmark | collected 2008 | reverse complement strand
TAGATGCGGAAGAAGGTAGTACCCGGACAGCTCGTAACCTCGGTGTTAGTTGCGCCATTTTTCTGCATAAAGCTGAACGAGAGGTCATACCAATAGCCTTCGTGCAAGTATTGGGCATAATCATCGCAGACCTGCAGGTCAAGTGTACGCTGTTCCGTCTCCTTGTCGAGATGCTTCAAACTGTTAACCGTAATCGTGAAGATGTCTTTCTTTTCCAATACAGCGGCATTGTTCTTCCACATAGGGTCGTTGGTGCCGTCCATCAGCACTTTAACACGATCATCCGTATTAAACTCAAAAGAAACAGAACCATGAGAATTACTCAAAGATTCGGTACTGCAGATTGGTATCTGCAGGAACTTCTTTTTCTGCTGCATGTCCTTGAGTTGCGGCAATCCGATGCGCACAATGCGCTGGTCGTTAGGATATTTTCCATCAACGAAACCAAGATTGATACGAGGTCCATCCTTCAGCACCCGGAATTTATATTCGATAGGATCAGGACAAATCTGGTAATCCACATTGTTGATGGTGATGATATTTCCCTTCTTGGTGATAGGCAACAAACAGAGTGTATGCGTACCAAACCCGAAAGTCTTCTTCAGCTGAGAGGTTGCAGCCAAAATCAATTTACCATTGTCGATATACTTTTTTATTTCTGCCTTATAATCTTCACTGATTCCCGAATTCTGCACATCCCAAGGATAAGTACCTGTACTATTCTTATCACGGAAAGCATGGAGAGCCTCCAGGAGATGAGTCTTATTGAACTCCTCCTTACTACCGATGAACCAATCATATTTCACACCAGTAATGGTGATACCTCCACCCACGTATGGGTCGGTGGTATGCAGGTCTGCATTCATGGTGACATCCGCATTCGTCCGGTCGCAGCTTACTCGATAATCAGCAATCACCTTACTCTCGGCATCACGAATCATCACCGTCTGCTTCATCATTTCAAACAATTCACTGTAGCTGGAGCACACCACGTTTCGGTTTCCCCACATGCTGTCATCATCAGGATTGTCAAAGCTTAAAGACACATAGAGTTTCTTACCTAACGGTAATTTGAAAGCCTTATCTACCAGAATATAATAGGTTTCACCGTTCACTGTCTCAGTTTCACCAGCCTGCAAGTCTTTCTGATTATAATGGAAATCACATTCTCCATATTTCTTTCCACCATTACCATAGTCAAGGTCAACCGGTTCACCCTTTTCATCCACGAAGCGATAGTAAACCTTACTCTTTCCATCACGATCTACAAAGGCGCGAGATTGCAAGCTTTCATATACCGCACGTAATTTCAACTTCACGGAAGCAGCCGTTGTAGCATCATCGCATACAGGCTGATTCTGGATGACATCAACAATAGCACGCTTCTGATAAAAGCGGATATCATCAACGGCATAGTCGGCACCTTTTGTATTAGTACAATAGTTATCCACCGTGACGAGGAATTTGTGAAACTTACGCAGATTCTCACTATCCCGCAAGGTAACCTTGGCATAAACCTGATACCACTTGCCGTACTGATAATTATTCACCACCGTCTTCATGTCGCAACTGGCAAAAGAATGGATTAAGTTTTCCTGCCTTGCCACTCGGTCGCCATTGTCACCATAAAGCTTGAACATAACCTGTGGAGGAATTTGCCCACTTTGCGTCAGGTCTGTTATTGCCGCACTCACGATAAAGGTTGTACCACTACACAGATTGGCAGTAAACTCGGCACTGGCAATCTCTCGGCTCTCATCCGAGGCATCCACATAAAGGAAATAGCCCGCCTGTTTACCGGTAGTCAATCCATAGGTTCTGTCATAGAGATTCATGTTGTCACCATACCACCACTTATATCCTTCGCTTGAAGTGGAGATACCGCTTACACCAGCAGTCTTGTAAACTCCATATTCACCATGAACCGGCGCATTGGTACAATCATCAAAAAACCACCACCAACCGGGAACTTTTGAATCAGCTGCCAAATTCTTATAAACGAAACCATAATGGCGCAATTCCCATTTACTTGGATTAGGAGCTACATTGTTTTCTTTGGTAGGCGCATCGTATGTCATTCCATCCGACAGATTATCAAACGAAATCGGCTCAGTAACTTTTACATAATGATCTTCTATGTAAGAGAGGGTACGAGTAGGGGCACCGGTATTCAATTCATCAAAAAGCACCGGATATTCCTCAGCAAAACGACAGCTGAAGTTTGCCACAGGACACCACTGGTTACTTGCTCCCAGATAAGCAACCACATAGAAGCGGCTCATCGTCTTGAATTTAGGAAGCTGAGAATAACCTGGTCTTACCTTCTGACCTGTAGGTATATGAGTCCAATCCCTATTATTTAACTCAGAGGGACTGATTTTTACAAATCGCGACTGACTTTCGGCAATATCACAATAATAAGCATTCGTCTCATCATAGACCCTCCACTTTACAGCAGTAGCCTGAACAAGCGTTTTGCTGAAATCACCCTCTTCAAACTTGTTCTCAGCCTCTTTACCCGACTGATAATAAATATGTTTATTGTTGAAAGCCTGAGTGGTTAGCGGATAGAAATAATATCGTTTTACATTGTTGTAGTTCAAGCGAAGGTTGGCCTCGCTTTTCCCATTGTCAGTACTGTTAATACCAATAGTTACATCCTGATTATCCTCAAAAGTACGTGTACCCGTATGGGAATCAACAACAGCCTTTCTAAGCTGGTCGGCTATCCATGATGCCTTCCGGATAACAAACTTATATCGGATAGAAAGGGTTGGTTCGTGGCGGAAATCTGTTCCATATCCCACCGTGATACCATCATGGTATCTACTCACATCACAGGCTATGGTGTCAGCCTCCCAAGAATCATAATCAGTCCCCGAAGGTGCAGAATAGGTTACACCCACCACACCCTGAGATAGTTCTTTATCTTTAAGGCAAACAGCATAAAGTCCTTTTCCATTATCAAAGCTATAGAGTCGAGAGCCCACCTTAGTCAGGCGCGAAGATGCGGCATCAGTCTTCCAATCATACCAACGATAGTAACCTCTTGGTTCCAAGTCAGACATACCGTCGGCAAAAGGGAGTGTAAGCTCCAGTTTTTCCTGCCCCTTGGTAACATAATAATAATAAGTGAGTTCGTGACATTTCTGTGTACCATTCCAATTATAATCGCCTTTCTTGTTGGCAATACCTTCGAAATGGGTCAGCTTGTCACCTGCCCACACAGTCATAGGCAGTAACCCGAAGATTACTGCCAGACTGATACGATATATGTAAAACTTAAATGCCTTCATTGCTAAAAGTCTTTGTGTTTAATACTATTTTTTCAGTATTCTTTCCTGCCCGTGTCAAGTCTAATTGCTTCATGGTAAAGCGAACCTTGCGGGAGATGACAGGATTCAATCCCAATCCATTCTTCTGCCTGACTAGAATCTTCATGGTATAAATGGCAGAACCCGTGCGGTTGCCCATTTCTCCTTCCAGGCGATAAGCAGATGGCATCCAGGCTGGCGACCTATCGAAGATGTTTACGCCATCAGCTCCCTCCGGTTTCTGCTCCTGCAGCTTCCAGCCATCAGAACCTGTTGCATCCGTTCCCATCTGCCATTCACTCACTGGCAGGGTCTGAGAACCAGTACGGCTCAACTTGATGACCTCGGGCTTGATATGAAACTCTCCATAATAACTGAAGTCAAGCGAAAGGTTTTTGCCATCATCCTTTACCTTCGGCAACACACCGATTGGCGAGAATGCCTCCACCGTCCATCTAATCTGATAATCCTCCAGCTTGATAGGAATCTTCAGATAATCATTGCGCCGGATTTCATTCCATGATAGCATGGCATAACGATTGTTACTGGTAGTGCCCGTAGCCTCATCTACCGTAGTAAGCGAAAGGATAAAATACCGATTGCCACCATCTTCGCCCTTATCTACCAAACTCTCGTTCATATAGAAACAAGCCGTTTGCTTAGCTCCAGCCACTATGGTTATACCATTGTTTTCGGCAGCCGTCAGCGTGATGGTTCCTTTCTTTGCCGAATTTGCCAGATTCACTTGCAATTGATTATTCGAATCCACATTTGGTAAAAGCTTGATATTCTGATTACCATTCTGGGTAACATCCGAGAGGGTGATGGTCTTCAAGACAATGTCATGATCGGTGGCATTGGTAATAGAAAGCTGTACCTTAGCCATCATACGGATAACCTCCAGATTGATGACTTGCTGATTATCAGTTATATTCACCATCTGCTTATTACTCATCGGATAACCGTTCTGAAATTCAGGTGTCATCAACTGATGGAAGAGTTGACTGTTGCCATCCATCTGATAAGTCTTTTCATCAAAACCAGCAGGCAGCGGTTTCCCAACAGATGTGCTGGCATCCAACCCGATATCTCCAGGCTTGATATTGGCAAAAGAATAGAAGGTTGTCGCTCCAGTATTCAACTTTACAAACACCTGGTCTTTCTCCACCTCAGTAACATCAGATTTCAAATCGGAACTGATAATCTTCTCTATCGTTCCATTCTGTACCACCACCACAAACCAGCTTTTCATCATTTCTCCAGGCATAGCTTCGGTATCCGTCTCCCAACCCGCCCTGGTCAGAGAAGACCGGGAAGACTGCGAAGTCTGGGAAGATAAGGCAGACAGCTGCAACGTCACCCCTACCCGGTTCTCGGCATCAGCCTGACCGGGAAAGGAAGTTGCATCATCACCGGCAGAACAAGCCGCCAGCAAGCATACTGCCCAAATACATATATAATAGTATATCTTTGCCATGTTTTGAAAAGCCAACAATCAATTGCTTGATTTATATTTTCTTATTAATACTTTATTTATTATTCATAGAAGTTACATCACGATTTCATCGTGATCACGTACATTCCATTTCCTCACCGTCAGTTTCACGAGATTCTGACCATTGCTGCCCTTATACACCTCGAAGATATAATAATGGTCGCGCACGATATCATTGATGGTTGTACCTTCCGCTCCAGTGTCTGTATAATCAATGAAACGCAGGGTATATTCCTTTTCGTTTCCGGAATCATCCCGTTCAACGTTTCCTTTATAATTAAGCTTCAACTTGATGACACATTTATCCGCATCTTCCTTACCTTTATTCTGATATTCAGGCAGATAGATAGGAACATCATCTGTCATCGTAATGCCACCAGCTTGTTTTGAATCATAGAAATGCTCAAACTCCTCGTGAGTAAGCGATGCAGTCTGTTCACAATCAGTATATTTACCAGGCATACAATAGCCCTTATTATTATAGTTGAAGAGATGCATACTATGTATGCTCCATCCATTTTTCTTCATATCGTTACTCAGATACACCTTTACCTTGGCTACCGCCCTCAGCAGGTCGATATCCGAGAAATCCTGACGCTTGCCGGCAGCAAGTGTAAAGTCAACTTTCTGGACGCCCCACATGGGCAGATACTCAAGATTTGCGTAATCAAACGCCTTATGGGCGATATCCGTATGGTTGTAGTCTTTCTGCAAGTCAGCCTCACTCATATCGAAATTGGCATAAACCACCATTTTTCCTACAAAATGATTGCCCACAAGTACCTTATTGCTCACAGGCAAAGAGCCTGTCAACCGGTAGATATTACCGCCTTCATGAATGAGCACCATGTTTTGCAGGATTCCAGCCTTACGATGATTTGCATCATAGAAAACAACGTGGAATCTGCTAAAGTCGATACTGTTTTCCATCTCCGTACCCGGTTCATCAGTTTCGTCGTCTTCACCTCTTGAAGCAATCTGCTTCCCCCCCGACTGCCCTATTCTTGTATTGTTATCGGTATCCGTACCTTTCAGGCAAAGGGTAAGCGTGATATGGGCTTCGGCATTCTCTGATTCTGTATCTCCCTGGTCGCATGAGACCAAAGCAATACAGCCCAGCCAAGCCATAGCAGTAGCCAAGAGGAACTTGAGCAGTCCCTCTGCATATCTTATTCCTTTCATCTCATACATCATGATTCAATATTATAATCAGGAAAACTCCTAACTTTTATTTTCTAACTTCTACTTATTATATGTCAGCCTTGCACTTTTTACATATCGGCCTTGCTCAGCACCACTCTCCATGAGTTGATGATGACTGAGGCTGACTGCCATTTGTGATTTTCGTCGATGAAGAATACAAGGTCGTAGGAATCCTGTCTATCCAGATATTCCTGATCGCTCATACTCTTGTTATAATTACCTTTCACCATCAGGGCATAATCTATCAATGGAATATTGATAATGCTTGCACCCGTAGCTTTGCTATATACACGCAGACGCATATCATGACCTTTCACCAATCGGTTGGTTGTCAATTCTGCGATGGCACATGCCACAGAAGTCTGCTCGCTGGTACCAGAACTGACACCGGCAGTACCGGAGTAAGCTGACCAGGCATTATAGGTAAGCATCTCATCCTCCATCAAACTGTTGTCGTAATCCATCTTACCATTGTTATCGGTAATCTGGAAGATAAAGTCATCGGCACTGAGATTCACGCCCGACAGGTTTTGCAACACCACCTTGACCTGATTGGTGTTCTTGGTAAGCGAAACCTTGACGGTTCGTGTTCCACCTTTCTCCATCTTGGTGAAATCGGCTTTTGCCAACTGTCCATGGAAGAGCGGAGTCAGATCATGGTCGATGATTCCCTTATCAGCACGATTCACCGTAGCCTTGAGCACATCACAGGCTGAAGAGCCTATGCTTGCCTGCCCAAAAGTATAGGAGCCAGCATAACGCTCTTCGCCCTGTGCCCAAACAAGAAGATCATAGACACCAGGAGTCAGGTCGTCGATGTTCATACCCTCTTCTGCGATAATCTTCTCGGCAGCCTCGGTCTTGGTATAAGCCAGTTTTCCCTGCTGGTCGAAGGCATAAAGTGTGACGTTCTTCACCTCATGAGGGAAAGCGTCGGCAAACTTCATGTTCATATCGTAGATGAACTGCACCTTCAGATGAGTCTTCAGCAGTTCCTCACATCCCTCATAGCTATCGTGCCAATAATCACAGGATGCGAGCAGCAAACCGAGGATGGTGCAGCAAGAGAGCATCATCAGCCTTCCCTTCTCTTTGATATCATTTATAATCTTCTTCATTGTTTAATTTTATTGTTATTTTGTCTTATCCAAATCTACCGTTGAGGATACCACGCGCCAAGAGAGAACACTAATCTTTGCAGCAAGATAAGTCAGATCATCGCTTGGAACAACCGGAACAATTTTCTTATTTGGATCATAAACAGGAGTACCAAAGCCCTTGATAGAATTGAGTTCTACCTGATAAGAGTGGTTACGAACTATACCATATTCTGCAATACTTCCTGGTTTGCCCAAGTGTTTGATTGGAGTATAATAATATGTTCTACCTTGGTTATGAATCTCTACAGGAACAGCCTGTAAGTCTTTCTTTACGACAGCCATATCTGCAGCTACATAAGAACCGCCCGACATACGATAGAGTTCTGTTATGCTAGACTTCAATTTAGCAACAACCTGATAGTCCTGCAATTTGAGAGAACCTTCAGTAGTAGTTGAAAATTCAATATCAGTTGGTTCTATCTTCTCATAAGTTGTACCTGCAGTTGAAGTTTTCATCTTATAATAAGTATCGAGTTCGTCAGCAATAACCTTTTTAACATTATTCGGTCCCAAGAACTTCTGTCCCTTGTAAGTACAGATTTCTGCTGGCAAAATATTGCCAGAAGCATCAGTATAAGCCAAACGTGCTGTCACCAAGAACTTTGTAAGTTCACTCTTCATCGGATTATCATAAGCTTTACCAGTTGTTCCTAAATAATTTGTTGGCGTATTAGGCAATGTATATAATGCATCTCCTAAGTTTGACTTGTATTCACTGAAAGGATGATTTACAGGAAGATGTGCAGGAACTCCACCAAAAGCAATACCCTTTGACCAGAAGCAGCGATGGTAATCTCGCGAAGACCAAGGGGTACCAGTACCTTCAAAGCCAAGTGTCGCATCTGTCCAATTCTGAACATCAATCTGCTTATAATAAGTTGACTGATCATTCTCATCGGCAACTCCCCACGCCTCAATATATGCAAAAACTGGAATATCCTCGGTAGAACCATCTGACTTTGTGACAGTAAGGTCTCCAACTTTTTCCTTTGTTTTATATTTTCCATTAAAGTTGACACCATCCAATTTCACATCAGTAGTAACTTTCTCAAAGTTTGTATTATCTGCAGCAATTGAAGCCTTGACTTTTGCATTAATGCGCTCCACATATACATCAACAGGATTATCGAGCGCTTTATCTTTAGTAGAAAATGTTCTACCTGCCAACAGAGTTGTACACAAATCTTTACCACCATCTTCATAAGTAGAATTAGTCATGACAAAACCATTTTCGTCATGGAAAGTTTGTCCTGTCAATTCCGTACGCATTTTCGACCAACGGCTAACCATATTTCCATCAAGTTGAGAACTTCCAACTTCAGGGTTAACAACAGCCAACATTGAAGCAGGTGACACATTACTCTCACCATTCAATACCAAAACGGCCTGAGTCTTACCTGAAACTGTAACAGTCGGATCTCCAGTTTCGGTTGTAACTTTCTGGTCTATCCAGTTCTGAGCACCACCATTTGTTCCAGTATTCTGCAACTTATAGGCAGTACCATCTGCATTATAAAAATAGAAACGAACCGTTTTGATTTGGTTCTCTAAAGCTTCTCCATCATCATACGATCCACCACCTTGTTCATATGCACGACTAGCAGGAGCATTACCCACACTATTCAAGTTGATAACAAGATAAGAAGTTGAGCCTTCTGCATTCTCGCCACCATTACCTCCGGTTATGTCATCGCTGCTAGAGCAGGATGCAACCCCCAGCATCAGCGCTGAAGCCAGCACTGAAGAAAGCATCGTAAATTTCTTCATAATTCTATAGTTTTAATTTTACTTATATTTTTTTTCGTTCTATTGCATCATCATCATTTCATACGCCTTTCTTGCGGCATCGGCTTCCTGTGAATCGCCGGCTCTATCCAAATATGGCTTGGCAGCATCGGCATCTCCGTTGTTCAGACGGATAATGGCAGCATTCAGGTTGGCGGTTTCATCCGTTGGATACATGCGGACTGCCAGCTCCATCACCTCATTGAAGTCCTTGGAACCTACCTCATAGGTCTGAGCCACCATAAACAGCTCATTGAGCGACAACAGCTGAGGTTTGGTCTTCATGATCTGCTTTGCCTCTTCCACATCGAAAGGCTTAACCTTATAAGTAATGTGGTAGTCGCTATGGCGGAGAGCCGGATAGCAGAGGGTGAGCAAATTGCGATACTGTGCAGGATATTGCTGCTTCAGCTTCGCATCACGAGCATCAGGATCCAGCTTTTCATCCTGAGCTATCGCAAGAAGCTGCTTCTTTTTCTCCAAGTTGCTTGATTTGATATATTCACACAATCCATCCCAGTCTTCGGCTGTAGAGGATACCGTGAAGATGCTGTCAGGCAACTCTACCATCTTGCGGACATATTCTGTCAGGGTGATGGCACGATTCTTTGCCAGATACTCATTATGCTTATACGCACCTTCCGGCGAAGCAAAACCATGGATATTGATGCCCATCACCTGCAGGTTCTTATCCGCCTTCAATGCCTTGATGGTGGTGATAATGCTATCCAACTGTGCCGGATTACGGCGATAATCAGCACGCAATTCTATCCTATCGACCGGGAAATCGATATAGGCACGCTTATCCAAATGACGGATCTTTGGAGCCTCGGCAACGACAGCCTGCAACTGAAGCACCGGCTTCAGTACATTCTGCTTAGGCTGGTGAATGGTCTCGATGATCTGAGGAGCATCTGTAGAGCGTTTTTCATCTGCCCTACCCGGAATCAAATAAATGAGGGAAAGAGCCACCTTGGTGGGTCCCACATAATTCTTATGGGCAGAGTAGAGTTTTTCACCACAGGTACCACATTCGAATTTATCGTATTGGGTATGGATATAGCCCAATCCGATCGAAGCCTCGAAGTTCCAGTGCTTAGAAAGATTCCATTGTTTTCCGGCAGTGATGCCGCCTCCGGCATACCAACCTTCATAGCGATGGTTGCGCAGTCCTTTCAACAATCCGAAAGGAAACTTCACGCCTCCCACATTATATTGGCCGCCCAAGGCATGGACACCGAGGAACCAACCATCGAAGTTCTGATTGAACCAGTAGCGATACTCAGGCATCACCATCCAATGACGAAGACTGGAATGGTCACCGCTACTTTGCTTCCAAGGATTCAAGCCGAAGAAAACCTGAGCTGTATGCTTCTTGCCTACTTCCATTTCCATTCCCATATTAGGGGTGGTAGTAGCCCAATAAAGCGCATTAGTCTTGAAGCCTATCTGCTGTGCTTGCATTGATTGGATACAAAGACACATCAGAATGGCTACAGCCATAAACTTACTTACTTTCATATTCAATTATACCTCCTGATATACAATCATCTTTGTCATTTACTTATTTACTATTTTATATAACTGCAGAATCATTAAGCTATAGTACTGCTATTTTTTTATAACTCGGATGCAAAAGTAACAAAAAAGCTAGAGAAAACACCCATAACATTGTTAAAATAAGCAAAATATACAAAAAAAAGCAGAAGGTTCTCTCCTTCTGCCTGACTTATAGCAAATTACATAAGTATCTCTTTCAGCGGTTTCATCACGAAATCGCGCTCTTCCATCAGAGGATGAGGAATCTTAAGGTCGGGCTCATCAATGACCAGATCATCTATCATCAGAATGTCGATATCGATGATGCGGTCGTGATATTCTCCATTAACAGACTTCAGGGTTCTGCCCATCTCCTGCTCTATACGCTGGGTAGCCTCCAACACCTGGCGAGGGGCCATGGCGGTGAGAACCAGCACACAGGAATTGATGAAGTCATTGGGCGACGAATAGCCCCAAGGCTTGGTTTCGTAAAGAGCAGACTGGCGCTCTACCACGCCAATCTGCTCTCCTATTTTATCGATAGCCTCACGAATATTACGCTTCCGGTTGCCCAGATTCGTGCCAAGGCTTAAATATACTTTATACATACTTATTCACACTTTTACGAAAACTGTGGATAACTCAGTTTACCTACTGAATATCAATCATTTCTATATGTACAAAAACTGTTTATTCCACCATTTAGTCTGGAAGTATCAACAGTGAGTCACCGTAGCAACCAAACATATAGCCATTCTTCACAGCCTTCTTGTATGCCTCATACACCAGGTCGTAACCACCAAAGGCAGCGGTACACATCATCAAGGTTGACTCTGGATGATAGAAGTTGGCAACAGCACAGTCTGCCAATCCGAAATCGTATGGAGGGAAGATGAACTTATTGGTCCATCCATCAAACTCCTTCATCATTCCGTCTGTACCTACAGCAGTTTCTGTAGCCTTCATCACGCTGGTACCGATGGCGCATACGCGATGACCTTCCAGCTTGGTCTTGTTCACCAGTTCGCAAGCTTCCTTAGAGATAATCATCTGCTCAGAATCCATCTTGTGCTTGGTAAGGTCCTCAACCTCAATCTCGTGGAAGTTGCCCAATCCGCAATGCAGGGTGATGTAAGCCTCGTTGATGCCGTTGATTTCCAAGCGCTTCATCAACTCACGAGAGAAATGAAGACCTGTAGCAGGAGCAGTTACGGCACCCTCCTTCTCTGCAAATACACACTGGAAGTCGTCCATATCATCCTCTGTAGCGTGATGATCCTCACGGGCATCGATGATATAGCGAGGAAGCGGAGCCTCACCCAAAGCAAAGAGCGAACGCTTGAAGACATCGTGGTTGCCATCCTCATCATAGAGGAAACGGAGGGTACGGCCACGGCTGGTGGTATTATCGATTACCTCGGCAACCATCTCGTTGACATCATCAAAGAACAGCTTGTTGCCGATACGGATCTTGCGCGCAGGCTCTACCAGCACATCCCAAAGACGCATCTCGGCATTCAGCTCACGGAGCAGGAACACCTCAATCTTGGCATCAGTCTTCTCCTTGGTACCATAAAGGCGGGCTGGGAATACCTTCGTATCATTGAAGATGAAGGTATCACCCTCTTCGAAGTAGTTGACGATATCCTTGAACTGCAGGAATACTGGATTGCCATCAGCATCCACCATATCCTTGCCATTCTCGTCCTTCTTATACATCTCGATGGTTTCAGACTTCTTGTGGAGCACCATGAGCCGAGACTCGTCACGACGGGTAATCTCGAATGTACGTTCACCACTAGCAGTCTTGACCACACGCTTAGTCTTATGTGGATAAAGTGCCACCTGAGCAGCTGGCAACTTAAAGTTGAATTGTGATAGTTTCATGTGATATTATATCTCCTTTCTTAAGATGATTTACTATTCATGTCATTTTTCGAAATTCGAGCCTAGTTATTGGCAAGGCTGTCTTCTATCTCCTGTGCATCGAGCCATTCCTGGAAATGGTCAAAGTCGATGCAGTTCTCTACCGAGAAGCTTCCTGCCTTGGTACGGCGGAGGGCTGTGAGGTAAGCTCCGCTATCCAGGGCACGACCGATGTCGCGTGCCAGAGACCGGATGTAAGTACCCTTACCGCAAACCACACGGATGCTTGCCGTCTTCTCCTCATCGTTGTAGTCGGTGAGTTCGATTTCATCCACACGCACGGTCTTAGGCTTCAGCTGCACCTCCTCGCCTGCTCTGCGCAGGGCATACGAGCGGTCACCATTCACCTTCACGGCACTATAGGTAGGTGGGACCTGCTGAATCTCGCCAACAAACTGCTTCAGCACCTCCTCTACCAGCTCACGGGTGATGTGCTCGGTTGGGAAAGTATGGTTTACACTGTGCTCCATATCGTAGCTTGCCGTGGTAGCACCCAGCTGAAGCGTTGCCGTATATTCCTTGGTATGTGTCTGCAATTGCTCAATCTGCTTGGTACATTTACCCGTGCAGAGCACCAACACACCCGTAGCAAGGGGATCGAGCGTACCGGCATGTCCTATCTTCACCTTGAAGCCGAGTTTCTTGCTGAGCAGATAGCGAACGTGCGCCAGTGCTCCAAAGCTCGACATGCGATAAGGCTTGTCGATGGCTATAATTTCTCCTTTTCTAAAATCCATATTCTTATTTTAGTCAACCATCTGCATATCTACACCGCAAAGGCCACAGATGATGATGATGAGTCCGATAACAATACGATACCAGCCGAAAGCTGCGAAACCGTACTTGGTGACATAATTGATGAAAAACTTGATGGCGAGAATGGCAACGATGAATGCTACCACTGAACCCAAGAGTAAGGTTACCAGGTTGTTGCCCTGAGTGAGCAACGAACCGCCACCATGGCTAATCAGCTTATAAACCTCCAGGCAGGTGGCACCAAACATGGTAGGCACAGCCAGGAAGAATGAGAACTCGGCAGCAGCCTTACGAGTGAGTCGCTGCGACATACCACCCACAATGGTTGACATGGAACGAGACACACCCGGAATCATCGCAATACACTGGATGAAACCGATGGTCAGGGCACGCTTGTAAGTAAGCTTAGTCTGCTCGCTGCCTTTATTGAAAATCTTATCGCAGAAGAGCATGAATACACCACCAATGACAAGCATCCAACCTACCAGCTGCACATTTCCCAGATTTGACTCGATGAAATCATTGAAGGCAAGACCCAATACCACGGCAGGCAGTGTACCAACCACCAGGCGGGCATAGAAATCGAACATCGCCTTCCAATAGCTCTTCTCTCCTGTCTTCACTGCATCCGGATAGAAGAATCTCTTCCAATACAGGCAGATGACAGAAAGAATGGCACCAAACTGGATGATGACAGTGAAAGCGTTGACAAACTTATCCTGGATATCTACACCCAACAAGTTTTCGGCAATAATCATGTGACCTGTACTAGACACTGGCAAGAACTCGGTCAATCCCTCTACGATAGAGATAATGATAGTCTGAATAAAATCCATCTAATTTAAATATGTATATTAACAATAAACTATTAATTGTCTTTCGGCTTGCGAATAACCGCATAGATGATAGAGAGGAAACCAATCAGGGTAACGGTTGGTGCCACTACAATACGGCGAGTACTGAAAATATCAGCATCGAAAGTGTGCTCGTTAGAGCCAGCGCCGCTCATCAGGAGGAAACCGATGATGACAATTGCCATACCAATTGCCAACAAGATGAAGTTCATCTTGTCAAATGCTAAATTCTTCTTATCCATTATATATAATGTTTAATGTGTAATGTTAATGTTTACTTTACAGAAGTTTACTCCTGATCAAATCTTGTAGAGATCTCCCGCCTTCATCTTGAGGAACTTGTTCACCGAGATATTGGCACAGAGAGCCGTAATGATGATACCGAAGAGGAAGACCGAACCGCCTGTGATGGCAAGCTCCTGCCAGCCGAGCACATTGACCAGTTCCGGCTCGTGAAGCGACCAGGCATAGAGGCATCCACCGAGGAAACCATCGGCAAGCAAAGCCGCAACCACACCTACCGATACAGCCCTCTTGATGAAAGGCTTGCGGATGAAGCCCCAGGAAGCACCCACCAGCTTCATGGTATGGATGGAGAATCGGCGGGCATAGATGCCCAGTCTCACCGTATTGTTGATAAGCGAGAACGAGATAAAGGTAAGCAGGGCGGCTACGATAAGAAGACCGATGCTTATCTTGGTGAGCGAATTGTTCACCTGTTCTATCAGGTCGTGCTGATAACTTACTTCCGTCACGCGCGAATAGCCTTTCAGTTCCTTGGCTATCCACTTCAGGGAATCATTGTTGGCATAATCCGCCTGTGTAGTGATTTCGATAGATGGCTGGAAAGGATTCACACCGGCAAATTCGCTAGGATTGGTACCCAGATCGTGGGTAGCCTCCTGCAAAGCCTGTTCCTTGGAGATATAGGTCAGACCTTTCACGTAAGGACGGGCTTTCAGGCGCTTACACATCTGCAAGCCCTCAGGATTGGTAACATCCTGCTCCAGCATCACCTGTACCACCAGGTTCTCCTTGACATAGGAAGAGAGGTTTTTTCCCATCAATACGGAAAAGATGACCAATCCCAACAAAACAAGCACCATGGCGGTGCTGATGCATAAAGTAACAACCTGCAATCCACGATGATTGCGAGGCTTATATTGTTTCTTTCTCATTTCTAAATCTATTTATTTTCAGACCGGAAGGGCATAATTACCCAAATTGTTTGCAAAGATACACATAAACGAAGAGATAACAAAATAAAATTGCATTTATTTGCATTTATTCAATTAATTATTAAGGGAAGAGATGTGGATATCATAAGATGAATCTGTTACTACCATTAATAGAATCTGTTACTACCATTAATAGAATTTGTTTCAAAGCTTAATAGAAATCTTCGTTCATAAGTTTTGAATCTCCGTTCATAAGTTTTGAACATACATTCAAAAGTACTGAATGTGCGTTCAAAACTTATGAACGGAGATTTATAATAGGGATAGAATCTTTTTCCATAAAAAAACAGTATCACCCATGCTATCAAACATTAAAAAGGGCCGACCTCACGGCCAGCCCTTTCAAGATACTGAGTAAAATTCAAATAGGTATGACTTGAATTTTAACCAAACATAATAGCAAACTGAAGGATCCAAATCCTTCTTAGCAAATTTTACATCTTAGTGATGACACCCTTCTCTGAACTCTCCAGGAAC
>ULTT01036972.1_pt1 | contig 15794 bp, 13 predicted proteins | sample 1957831 | NCBI WGS metagenome assembly ULTT01 (sample SAMEA4835740, study PRJEB28245) | human gut metagenome | biome: gut microbiome; material: fecal sample | place: Denmark | collected 2008 | reverse complement strand
CTTTTGTGCGTGCTCTCAGCTGGTCGTTAGTGAGAGCTTTGATTTCCGGGTATGCAGCCTTCACCTTTTCTACGATAGGCTGGATGTGCTTCATATCGCGTGTTGATTTGTCTCCGAACAGCGATTTCAGTAAGTTGTTAAATCCCATTTTATATGTTTTTTTATTTTTTTTCTGATAATTGAGTGCAAAATTAACTAAATAATTCGGTAATAAGGCATTGTCTGTGTTTTATTTGTCGTTTTGCCAATAAAAATCAAAACAACGGAGCCTCTTTGCACCCGTTCGGAGCCCTTATGCGTATTGTTTTAGCGATTGTAGGCGAAACTTTCTCCACCGTAACAGGTGTAGTTATTTTTTCGCCTTTTATATTCGGTCCATAAAAAATTATCGGTGTCTGCAGATAGTTGTAGTTCTGTGAAATCTGCTGTTGTGTGTCTTCGTTTATTATATTCCATCCCGGAGCAGCTTCAATCATGATGTCTCCGCATCTCGACAGGTAGAATCCTTTTCTTGCTTTGTCCAGTTCTGGTGAATATGTAGACATTATATTGTCTGCCGAGAAAGCGTTTCCCACTCCCTGGCATTGTCTTACGAAAGTTTTTGATATTTCCGTGATTTCCTGTAGGTTGAGTCTCTTTTTGTCGAGCAGTTTCGTGTTCAGGAATATCTGGTTGTTCATGTATCCCTCCACGTATTTGTCCGATCCGTAAAGGGCTCCGAGATACATGTTCAGCAAGTTTGCTGTTCTGTTTATGAATATTGTCCCTCCTGGCAGCCTGTAGTTCTTGTCTGAGGCTTTCAGTTCGTTATAATATCCAGTGCCGGTCACGACGAAGAGCACTTTGTCGAGTCCTACATTTGTCCGCAGGTCATTTATTAATCTGCCGAGATATTGGTCTATGCGCAAATATACTTCTTTGCAGTCTTCGTATCCGTTCTTGTCGATTTGCGGAGCTGCGTTGTAAGTGATGAAGAGCATGTCTGTTGCCTCGTCTTTACCCATGGAGTTGGCAGAGATGCACTTCAGCGCAAGGTCTGTAATTTGCTCGTTTATGTTGCTGTTCTTCTTGTATGGCGTATTGTATAAGTTGTACGCCTCCAGCCATTTAGGTGTTTTCTTTGAATAATATGTTGATGTGCACCAACAGTTTTCTCTGCTGTTCACCCAAAATGCTCCGTCGCCATTATGTCCTGCCGGAATGACGGCAGCGTCTTTTCTTTCAGCGATGCTGTAAATGAATGCCTTTCCTTTGGTTCCCACTTTCAGTTCGTCGCTTAGCGTGGTCGTCATAACGCTCTGTGCCGAAGCTGTTTCCTGAGTGAGTAGTCCGCTGAAGGCTGCATCATCTACACATGACACCGGTCTCAAGGAACTTCTGTCGAACCATTGTTCGCTTACTATGCCGTTATTGTTGGGCGTGGTTCCTGTGTTCAGCGCGGCAATTGCCGATGCTCTGTCGATAGGGGCAAAGGGGTACTGTGCGTTGGTATATAACAGACCTCCCTGCATGATTTTCCTGAATCCGTCGTTGCTGTAGAGAGGCTCGAACGATTCCAGATAGTCTGTTCTCAGTTGGTCGATGGCAATGTTCACTACAAGACGTGGGGCATTGCCCGTGTCCTGTGCTTGTCCTTCGGCTCCTGCTGAGAGCAGTGCGAGCAGTGTGGCTGTTATGTATTTATTTCTCATTATTGTTGCTTCTTTTTTTCGTTTTGTCGGAACGGATAGGGTTATAGTCTGTTCTTTCTATAACGCTTCTACATCTCATCAGCAAAGATAATGCCAAAAGTATAATTCCGCTTGCATAGTCTTGGAAAAATCCGAGAATCCATGAGATAAAGACGATGCATCCTATAATTGTCCATAAATTTCTTGTTTTCCGTTTGTCTTTTCTGTTCCTCACCACGTAGTATGCCGCATAGAGGAACAATGGGTTGAGGATAAGAATCTGCAGGTTCAAGCTTACTGTCGGGTGCTGTGAGAACACCATTGCCAGGAGTACAAGTCCTGCCAGTCCGAGCAGGGAAAGCAGCAGTGCGTCGTAGCCCCAGAACACTTTTCCTGTAAATATCTCTGCCATCATCATGCATATTGTCAGGATGCAGAGCAACATTGCACATGTCAGCGGACTGAAGATTGAACCTTTCGCCTCGTTGCTTGCTGCGTTAGGCTCTATTATTTGTCGTGTTGCCGTTACGAGCGGCACTGTAGATTGTCCTCTTTCTATTACGGCATGCGAGAAGTCTTTCATCAGGTTTGCCGGCATAAACTGCTGTTCCTCCCTTGTCGTGTTTGCGTCAGCCTTGACACCGAGCAGCAGGTCGTTGCCGAACTGTGCCCAAGGGTGGTTCTTGGTGCATTGGTGGATCATGTCTCTGAACGAAACGTTTTCGTCAATCTTCCTGTTGAAGACCACTTTTCCGTCTATGCTGCCGAGCAGTATGTCGCGGGCTTTTGTTGTGCAGTTGTTATAGAAATAGTTGTATCTGTATATGCGGTTCTCCGGCAATGCATTGCGTTGCAACGCTCTGAAAAGTCTGTCTTTCTCGCCAGGCGTCAGGTTCAGTACCTGTTCTGTCACCCCTGCGCCGTAGTAGCTGTACTCCATGCAGAAGTCCTCGAAATTCTGTATTCCCATTTCGTAGTCGGTAAGCCCGAACACGAACCTCAGTATGAAATATGGTTTTTTGAATGAGAACACTCCATAGTTTACCACCATGTCGGCACCGCTTGACTTGTCCCAGTACCTTATGGCGGTATGTCCATATAGACTGTACACCTCGTCGTGAGGCGAGCATGTCAGCAGACTTACCTGTATCGAGTCATATCTTGCATCTTCGTTTCCGGTGGCGTTTGCAGCTTGTATTTCGCTGGCACACAGACAGAAAACGGCGACAAAAACTATTGTTCTAAGTATTTTTATCATTTTCACGATGCAAAAATAACTTATATTTTCCACTTATAGTTATGTTGTTTCGTTTTTTTTCAATAATTTTGCACCTCACATATTAATAACAAGCTATTATAAAGAGCGTGAACTTAATAATTGACATTGGCAATACATGCGTTAAACTGGTGTGTTTCAACGAGGGAAAAGTGGTAGAGGAGCAGCGTACCGACAAGGATGACGCTGTAGCCTTGCAGTCTTTCTGCAGCCGTTATCCGTTCAGCAGAGGCATTTGTTCCTCCGTTTCCGACATCAGCGAAGAATATTCCGCCGCACTCTCGTCGTTGCCCTTCAGCATGATGGAGTTTAAAAGTGGTATTACGCGTGTACCTATTATAAATAAATACAACACACCGCTTACACTTGGTTCAGACCGTCTTGCCGCTGTTGTCGGTGCCAATTGGCTCCAGCCCGGCAGGGACGTCCTTGTCATCGACATCGGCACGTGCGTCACTTTCGACTTCATAAACTCTATTGGCGAGTATCTGGGTGGAAACATTTCGCCAGGACCGACCATGCGCCTGAAGGCGTTGAACCACTTTACGGCCCGTCTTCCGTTTGTGGAGCGCCGAGGGGACACTCCGGACTTCGGTACGGATACCACCACGGCTATACGCAGCGGAGTGATGAACGGCATAAAATACGAGATAGAAGGCTACATCCATAGCTTTTTAGCTAAATATCCTCAACTTTTCGTATATTTAACGGGCGGAGTGCATCTAAATTTGCAGTTTTCAGAAAATTTATCCATCTTTGCAGACGATTTTATCGTCCCCAAAGGACTTAACAGAATATTAGAATACAACAATGAACATAAATAGAAGAGCGATTTGCGCCTTTACCACAATGGCTATAAGTCTGTGCACAGTGGCACAGAGTGGCACAAACTCTCCATACAGCCAGTACGGACTGGGAGTGCAAAGTGACCAGACAACAGGATTTAACCGTGGCATGAACGGTCTTGGAATAGCTTTCCGCGAGCACAACCAGGTAAACACCATCAACCCGGCGTCTTACTCTGCAGTAGACTCACTGACATTCCTTTTTGATGTGGGCTTCTCCGGACAGGTTACAAACTTCAAGGAAGGCAACAGAAAGCTGAACGCCAATAATGCTGATTTCGAATATGCCGTTGCGGCATTCCGCCTGGCACGTAATTTCGGTCTGAGCTTCGGAATCCTGCCGTATACTAATATTGGCTATAACTATTCAACAACAGGCAAGACTGCAGGTTCTGCCTCCACCACCTATGCCAACAGCTACTATGGCGAGGGTGGACTTCACCAGGCGTACATAGGTCTTGGCTACCAGTTCTTCAAGGGCTTCTCTCTCGGAGCCAATGTGGCTTATCTGTGGGGAGACTACACCCGTCTTGTGACAAACTCTTACACCGACTCCTATGCCAAGACGATACAGAAGATATATACAGCCAACGTGACGAACTACAAGCTTGAGTTCGGTGCGCAGTATCAGTTCAATATAGACAAGAAAAACATCATCACTCTGGGTTCCACTTTCACTCCCGGCCATAAGCTCGGAGCCGATCCGGAGTGTAAGGTCATTTCCACAACCCCCTCAACGGCAGTCTCCGACACGGCGTCATACAGCGTCAACAACGGACTTGAGATTCCGATGCAGTTCTCTGTCGGTGCCACCTGGGACCACAACCGCCAGCTGAAGCTCGGAGCCGACTACACCTATCAGAAGTGGAGCTCCGTGGCTTTCCCCGTGTACAACGTCATAAACAACGTGCCGCAGTATGCTCTTGACGGCAACTATTACACCGACCGCCACAAGCTTACCGCCGGAGGGGAATACTGTGGCGACGAGCAGAGCCGTTACTTCCTGAAGCGTCTCCACATCCGTGCCGGAGTGTCTTACGCCACGCCGTACACCAAGATAAACGGTAACGACGGACCATCGGAGCTGAGTGCCAGCGTCGGTTTCGGAATACCCATCGTAAACAACTATAACAACCGTTCCATTCTCAACATCTCAGGACAGTGGGTGCGCACGTCAGCCAAGAACTTCATAACGGAAAATACCTTCCGCATAAATATCGGACTCACGTTCAACGAACGCTGGTTCATGAAGTGGAAAGTGGACTAATGGCAGAACCATACAGTCTGCTCCCATACAGAGCCGTGTAATCCATATATAAAAGAGGTATATAACAGAAATTATGAAACAGCTCCTGCCACTCCTGGCAATCATCCTGTTGCCGATGGCCTTCTCCTGCACACAGGAAAAGGAACATACCGCACCGGCAATCCACGCACGCGACTCCGTGTCCATGATGACAAGCTACGGCGTAAACACCCTCATCTCCGACTCCGGTGTGATGAAATACCGCATCGTGACCGAGAAATGGGAAGTAAACACCGTGCGCAATCCGTCGCGTTGGATATTCGAGCGCGGACTCTTCCTTGAGCAGTTCGACGAGAAATTCCACGTGCAAGCATACATACAGAGCGATACAGCCTATTTCTACGACCAGCTCAAGCTGTGGGAGCTGCGTGGCAGGGTGCGTGTGCGCACAGTCGACGGTCTGCGCTTCCAGAGCCAGGAACTCTACTGGGACCAGATGCGCCATGAGCTCTACAGCAACCAGTACTCGCATCTCGTAACCCCCGACCGCGAACTGCAGGGAGCCTACTTTCGCAGCGATGAACGGCTCTCTCATTATATGATAAGCAACACCAAAGGCTCGTTCATAAAGGGCGACATGCTTTCGAGCGAGGGCGACACGATAATATCAGCCCCCGACACCACAAAGCAGAAGCTCCGTCCGCAGCAGCTGCCCTCAGCGCGTACCAACAGGTAGGGCAGGGCTTACCCTCATCCGTTAATACCGGTCAGGAAAGCCGCCGCCGCAACATAACGGCTTGCTGACAGCCGTCCTTTGGGGGCAAAGAATACAGTCGCCAGCCAAATGATATAATAAACATGGAAATAATAGGAATAATAATAACCCTCGTGCTTTCAGCATTCTTCTCCGGCATGGAGATAGCCTTCGTGTCGAGCAACAGAATGCTTGCCGAGATGGACAAGGATGTGTCCGGACTGAACAGAAAGCTCCAGTCATACTTCTACCACCATCCCAACGACTTTGTCAGTACAATGCTTGTGGGCAACAACATCGTGCTTGTCGTCTACGGAATCTTCATTGCAAGCCTCTTCGACACCACCATCTTCTGTGGTCTCGACCCAGCCGTCACGGTAACCCTCGACACGATACTCTCCACCATAATAGTACTCTTTACAGGAGAGTTCCTTCCGAAGACCTTGTTCAAGAGCAGCCCCAACAAACTGTTTTCCTTCTTCATCTTCCCGGCGTTCATCTTCTTCATCCTGCTGTGGCCCGTGTCACGCCTCTCCACGATTCTCTCGCGCATCCTGCTCCGCTTTGCAGGTATCAGAGTGAGCGACAGCAGCGACGACGGACTCTTCACGAAAGTAGACCTCGACTATCTTGTGCAGACAAGTATCGACAACGCTCCCGAGAAGACGAAGATCAACGACGAGGTGAGAATCTTCCAGAACGCACTCGACTTCTCCGACATAAAGGTGAGAGACTGCATGGTGCCGCGCACGGAAATATGTGCGGTAGAAGTGTCCTGCCCCCTGCAGGAACTGAGAGACACGTTCATCGAAAGCGGAAAATCCAAGATACTCGTCTATCGTGAAGACATCGACCATATCATAGGCTACATCCATTCGCTCGAACTCTTCCGCAACCCCAACGACTGGCACAACCACATCCGGCAGATGCCCTTCGTGCCCGAAACGATGTCCGCCCGCAAGCTCATGCGTACACTCATGCAGGAGAAGAAAAGCCTCGGAGTGGTGGTGGATGAATTCGGCGGAACGTCAGGCATAGTGTCCTTCGAAGACATCGTGGAGGAGATATTTGGCGACATAGAAGACGAGCACGACAACTCCAACCTCATAGCCCAGCGCAACGCCGACGGCACATACACACTCTCTGCCCGGCTCGAAATCGACAAGGTAAACCAGATGTTTGGACTTGAGCTGCCCGAAAGTGAAGACTATATGACCATAGGAGGACTCATTCTGCACGAATACGAGAACTTCCCGAAACTCAACGAAGTGGTGCGCTTCGGCAACTACGAATTCAAGATTATCAAAAATACAATGACAAAAATAGAGCTTGTAAAGCTAAAAGTCATAGAGTAACGCAATATTTTTCATCGAAAATGTCGTTTTGTGTTATCTTTTTTGTAATTTTGTGCGCTAAAGTGGGATGGCTGTCCGAAACAACCATTGTAGGAAGACCACAACCACGGCTGGAAAACAGAAACAAATAAAACGAAAAATAAAAATAATAATTAAAAAATAAACAATTAAATGGCAGCATTAGGCAAAATCAGAAGCCACGGAGCACTCCTCGTAGGAGTAATCGGAGCAGCGCTCCTGGCATTCATCGCCGAAGGGGCATTCCGCTCATGCGATGCTTCAAAAAACGAGAGCCGTCAGCAGATCGGCTCGGTGTACGGCGAGAAAGTCAACATGCAGGACTATCAGAAGCTTGTTGACGAGTTTACAAACGTAATTAAAATCACACAGGGAAGAGAAAACCTTACCGACGACGAGCTCAACCAGGTAAAAGACCAGGTATGGCAGACCTACGTCAGCAACAAGGTTCTTGAGAGAGAGTGCGGAAAACTCGGTCTCACCGTAACAGACAAAGAGCTGCAGAACGTGCTCACACAGGGCACAAACCCTATGCTCATGCAGACACCGTTCGTAAACCAGCAGACAGGACGCTTCGACGTATCAGCCCTGAAGAAGTTCCTCAACGAATACAAGTCAGCAAAGACAACCAACCCACAGATGGCAGAGCAGTACCAGAACATCTATGACTTCTGGTCGTTCATCGAGAAGAGCCTGCGCCAGCAGCTACTCGCACAGAAGTACCAGTCGCTCTTCGCCAGCTGCTTCCTTTCAAACCCAGTGTCAGCTAAAATGGCATACAAGGACGAGAACGAGGAGAGCAACATACAGCTTGCGGCATTCCCTTACTCCGACATCAATGATAAAGAGGTAAAGGTGACCGACGAAGACCTCAAGGCAAAATACGATGAGCTCAAGCCAATCTTCAAGCAGCAGTACGAAACACGCGACATCAAGTATGTCGACGTACAGGTGAAGGCATCAGCTGCCGACCAGCAGGCACTCAAGAAGGAGTTCTCCACATTCGACAAAGACCTCGCTGCAGCCGCCGACCCTACACAGGTCATGCACAAGACAGCAAGCCTCGTAAACTACCTCGGCATTCCGCAGACAAAGGCTGCCTTCCCGTCAGACATCGCACAGCGTCTTGACTCTATAGCAGTAGGCACTACAACACCGGTGTTCCAGAACACACAGGACAACACCCTCAACATCATCAAGCTCATCGCACGCCAGGAACTGCCTGACTCAGTACAGTTCCGCGCAATACAGGTGCCGGGAGCAACACCGCAGGAGGCAAAGAACAGAGCCGACAGCATCTATACAGCGCTTCAGGGCGGAGCAGACTTCGAGGTGCTCGCTAAGAAATACCAGCAGACCGGCGAGAAGCAGTGGATTACTTCACAGCAGTATCAGCAGGCTCCTTCAATGGACAACGATACCAAGAAATACGTAAACGCTCTGAACACTCTCGCTGTCAACGCTACAGAGAACATCGCAATGCAGCAGGGCAACATAATCCTCCAGGTTACCGACCGCAAGGCAATGACGACAAAATACACGGCAGCCGTTGTGAAGAAGGAAATCAAGTTCTCAAAACAGACCTACAACACAGCCTACAACAAGTTCAGCCAGTTTGTAAGCGAGAACCAGTCTGTAGAGGCAATGGAGAAGAATGCGGCAAAATACGGCTTCCAGGTCCAGGAGCGCAACGACGTAAGCACACAGGAGCACTTCGTGGCTGGAATCCACTCTACACGCGATGCCATGAAATGGCTCTTCGACGCTAAGGACGGCAGCGTGTCACCACTCTATGAGTGTGGCGACAACGACCATCTGCTCGTCATAGCCCTCACGAAGACCCACGAGAAGGGCTATCGCCCATGGAACGACGCCAAGGTGAAGGAGTTCCTCCAGCAGCGTGTAATGGCCGACAAGAAGGCAGAGAAGATAATGGCAAAGGTAAAGGGCGTGAACAGCATCCAGGCAGCCAAGGCAAAGGGAGCCAAGGTGTCAGACCTCAACCAGATCACTTTCGCCTCTCCTGCATTCGTAACCGCAACAGGCGCAAGCGAGCCAGCATTGAGCGGAGCCGTTGCAGCCACACAGCAGGGCAAGTTCTCAAGCCATGCCGTAAAGGGCAACGCCGGTGTCTATCTCTTCCAGGTGAAGAGCAAGAAGATGCGTCCAGGCAAGTTCAACGAGCAGGAAACGGAGCAGCGCCTCAAGCAGAAGGCTATGCAGTATGCAGGCAACTTCATGCAGGAGCTCGTGATGAACGCAGACGTTGTTGACAACCGCTACCTCTTCTTCTAAGAGATTTATAAAATATAGAATATAATATAGAATCGGGACACGCCGCAAAACGGAAGTGTCCCGATTCTATTTTATGGTTCTCTCAATTCTGATAAATTCCTCACACTCGGAAGTGAGAATAAAAATTCTCTCTTCGCTCGTTTAATCGGAATTTTGCACTACCTTTTAATAAGGTAGGCTGCATCTCGGCAATAAAAATGAATAGGTTTTAAATTTGCAATTCTTATCTTTGCAAATTTTGTATTGCTCTCAATTTGCACTACCTTTTAATAAGATAGGCTACATCTCGGCAATAAAAATAAAAGTCTTACGCCTTTCATTTTGTATTGCTCTCAATTTGCACTACCTTTGCAGACGAAATAAAAGCGTATATAAGAATAAAAGAAATGGAATGGATTGAAAGCCTGTTTACGATGCACTCCGCCGTGCAGGGCATCGTAGTATTGTCGCTCATCGTGTCTTTGGGACTTGCACTCGGCAAGATGCACATCAGAGGCATTTCGCTTGGCGTAGCCTTCGTGTTCTTTATTGGCATCGTGGCAGGCAGCCTGCATATTACGGCAGACGCCGCCATGCTGCATTTCGCGGAGACTCTCGGACTGTCGCTCTTCGTCTATGCCCTCGGACTGAGTGTCGGTCCCAACTTCATCGGCATGATGCGTCACGATGGCGTCTCCCTCAATATATGGAGCATGGCACTGATACTGCTTGGCACGGCAATGGCGCTCCTGCTCTGCCTCGTGTTGCCCGTCAGCGTGCCTGACATGGTGGGAATACTGTGTGGTGCCACTACCAATACGCCAGCCCTCGGAGCCGCCCAGCAGGCGCTGGCCAATGCCCACCTGTCGAGCAGCGGTGCTGCCTTGGGATGCGCCGTCACCTATCCACTGGGCGTCGTTGGAGTAATCTTCGCCATGATGCTCCTGCGCAAGTTTTTCGTAAAGCCTGCCGACCTGCAGCCCCGTAATGCTGCCGCCGACGACCAGACTTTTGTGGGGCAGTTTGTCGTCGTCAACCCTGCCATTGCAGGCAAGACGCTCGCCCAGGTGTCCCGGATGACCAACAACCACTTCATCGTCTCCCGCATATGGCGAGGCAGCGAAGTGATACTGCCCATAGCGATGACAGCCATACAGATGGGCGACAACGTGCTCGTGGTGACGCGCCGCGACGAAGTGACAGCCATGGAGATACTCTTCGGCAGAAGGGTGGAGAAGAACTGGAACCGTGCCCACATAGACTGGAACTCCATCGACTCCTCGGTAGAGAGCCGCGTGATAGTGGTTACGCGGACGAAGCTTAACGGCAAGGCTCTCGGCTCGCTCCACATGAGACAGGTGTATGGCGTGAACGTGAGCCGTGTGATGCGTGGCGACATCAAGCTGCTTGCCACCGACACCCTGCATCTGCAGTATGGCGACCGTGTGACGGTTGTCGGCACCCACGACAACATCAGCCATGCCGAGAAGTTTCTCGGTAATGCCGTGCAGGACCTCAACGAGCCCAACCTCAGTGCCATCTTCTTCGGTCTGCTGCTGGGACTGGCTGTCGGCATGATACCTATCTCTATCCCTGGCATGAGCACTCCTGTAAAGCTGGGCATCGCCGGCGGTCCTATCATCATGGGAATCATCATCGGCGCCTTGGGTCCGCGTGCACATTTCATCAGTTACACCACGCGCTCCGCTTCGCTGATGCTCCGCAAGTTCGGTCTCTCGCTCTATCTTGCCTGTCTCGGTCTTGCCGCCGGAAAGGATTTCCTGTCCACCGTAGTCCGTCCCGAGGGACTGCTGTGGGTTGGCGTGGGACTGCTGCTCACTGTCCTGCCGCTGCTCATCATCGGCGCCATAGCGTTGAAGAGCCGTAAGTTTGACTTCGGCACCATCTGCGGCTTGCTCTGCGGTGCCATGGCAAACCCTATGGCGTTGAGCTATGCCAACGAGACCATCAAGGGCGACCGTGCCTCCGTGGCATACACCTCTGTTTATCCTCTCGGCATGTTCGTCAGGGTCATCATAGCGCAGGTGATAATTATGTTCATGGTGTAGTGGGTGTGTGGTCTACGCCATGCAGCTGGCAAAGCCGAGCGTTGTGGCGAGAGCCGTAAGAATTCTGATGACAATCTGAAGGATGATTTTCCAAGTGCTTGTTTTCATTGTTGTGTGTGTTTAGCCTACATTATTCATAGCCTTGCATAAAAAACCGATAAGCTTTAGACCCAGCATCAAGTTACGCATACTTTCGTGTGTAAGTCTCCACAATATTCAGTCAGCCCCCCAAAAAACAATGCAGACGCGAGAAACGGCATGGTCCGTTCAGAAAAAGGCATGAAATATCAGTCCTCACTACTTGTAACGACATCCATATATATAAGTCAAACGTTTTACGATGCTTTTCGGAGTGCCATCCTCATCATGGCCCTTATGGGATGGTCTCTGACAAACTCGACTTTGATTTTTGTCTTGAACTCTTTGATACGTACAGCGGTAAGGATTACTTTTTCATAGTAAAACCGCTCATATATTTCCTTTGGGGATTTCATATACATACAGGTTACGACATGCCTGACATTAGTTCCTTCCTTGTTGCATTCCACTTTTGTCATAACAGGGTGAACAAGCGTGTCAACGTCTTCGGATTGATGAAACCCTGTGGGACACATGGTTTCCCAGACGCGTCATCGTAGGCTGCGAACACAGGTCACCCGCAAATCATGGAATGGCGAAACAAAGACCTCATTGTACATAGCCTGGAGAAAATGTTAACCCAGTGTGTGTTCCAGATAGCGGCAGGGTATGAGGATGCGGATGACTGCGACGCACTCCGCCACGACAGCATGCTGAAAATGTGCTGCGGTCTTCTTCCCAATGACGATGTACGCAATGATGCCGTCTATTGAGACGACGCCAGGGAAATAGCCGTAAGCTTGCTTGTACGAATTCTTCGCGTCGGCTTTTTCCGTCTTGACGAAAACATGGTCGAAATCCACGTGCAAAGGTACGAACAAATGAAAATGCTACAATGGTATGAATGCGGAGCCGCTTATAATTTATCAGCAAAAAAAACTTTTTTCGGGAAAATATCTGTCATTCTGTCATTTGCTTCTTATAACCATCTATAGTTTAATAACATACAGTAGCTGACAAAAGTTTTACTTAAAGTATAATCTGTCATTTTCCGTCAGACCACGACAAGCCCTCCCAACCACATAACTCTCAGACACTCAGCACTATAGACAGCCCGACCACCCGTCAGCCAAGCGTCCCAAACATACACCCTATAGAGAAAAGTAGGCTCGAAAATGCGCGAATCCGTCATCAAACACGCAAAATAGAATCGTAAACAAGGGAGATGGGCATCGTAAACAAGGGAAATAGGAACCGTAAACAAGGGAGATGGACATCGTAAACAAGGGAGATAGGCATGATAACCCCATGGTTTTTTACCAATAAGTAGCATCCTTATTACCCCTAAGTCCTATTCTAATTACTCAAAAGTAGTATCTTTTTTTGCCACCCTATATTTGCAAACAACGAACAACAGCAGACCAATTCAGCATAAAGCCCAACTAATGACAGATTAGTGACAGATATTGTAAATATAAACAAATCTGTCACACTGTTATATTCTTATAAACCAAATAGTTACGTCAAATTATGACAGAATGACAAATTATTTCACAAAAAATATTTTTTACAAGATAAAAATGTTTTATTATTGAAATATACAATGCTCCGAATATGTCGCATCGACTTTTTCCGTCTTGACGAAAACATGGTCGAAATCCACGTTGACAGTCTTGCCGGATTTGAACAGTCCCATCTTCATGTTGAGTTTCATTAGAAGGTCATTGAGCCTTGGGTCGGTTTGAATCTTAACACATTGCCCGACTAAGCGTCACTGTATCACAGTTTTCATTTTTTTTATCAGATTATGATATGATTCTGATTTAAATGGTGAATTTGTGGAGTGGGGTGGATTGTGGTGGAGTGGTTGGAAAAGTGAAACGGGAAGTCCTCTGTGTGTATGTGGACTTCCCGTTTTCTTGTTTTGATTGTATAATGTTTATGTGAGTCTTATCCCAGGTATTTGATGAGGATTTTGGCGTTGCCGCTGTCTCTCAGCTTTGCAATGCTCTTTTCGCGAATCTGGCGTACGCGCTCGCGTGTCAGTCCGAGCTGGTCTCCGATTTCCTCAAGTCCCTTCTCCTGGCATCCTATACCAAAGCATTCACGGATGATGGTTATCTCTCTGTCCTTGAGTACTTTGCTGAGTACGGAATTGAGTTCCAACGCCATTGACTCGTGGTCTACCACTCTGTCGGTTCGGCTGTCTTCTCCGCTTGGCATAACGTCGAGCATGCAGTTGTCTTCTCCGTCCTGGAATGGTGCGTCGATGCTTACGTGGTGTCCGTCGGCTGCGAGCGACTGTCCGATTTTCTCTTCGTCAATCTTTGTTGCTTCGGAGAGTTCTGATACGGACGGGTGGCGCTGGTTTTCCTGTTCGAACTTGTTTATCTCGTGGTTTATTTTGTTGAGTGAGCCGACCTGGTTCAGTGGCAGGCGCACGATGCGGCTCTGCTCGGCGATGGCCTGCAGAATGCTCTGTCTGATCCACCATACGGCGTATGATATGAATTTGAAGCCTCGTGTTTCGTCGAATTTCTGAGCTGCTTTTATCAGTCCGATGTTTCCTTCGTCTATAAGGTCGGTCAGGGTCAGTCCTTGATGCTGGTATTGCTTTGCTACGGATACTACGAATCGCAAGTTTGCCGTCACTAATTTGTCCTTGGCGCGTTCTCCTTCCCTTCCGCCTTTCTTTATCTTCTGTGCGAGTTCTATTTCCTCGTCGATGGAGATGAGGGGTGCACGACCTATTTCTACAAGATATTTATCGAGGGCTTCACTTGAACGATTGGTAATACTTTTCTGAATTTTTAGTTGTCTCATTCCTGATTTCTTTCTTTAAACCTTATAAGTTCCTGATTATTAATGTATTATATGATTTTACACGAAAATCTGTGCAAAGGTAGTAAAAAATACAATATATGTCAATAGTTTTAACTTATTTTTTTTATTTTAAAGTGTGTTTTTCTTGATTTTTTTGTGTGTGGTTCTGCGGTAGAATAGAGTGTGTGGGGGTAGGGTATGAAATAAGGGAATGCGTGCTGCCCTTGTGTGGGTGACGTATTCCCTTACTTGGTTTGTTCTTCAGAGTTTCTCCCGGTTGTTGTCTGTGTCATGTTTGTCTTGCGGGGGCAAGGTCATGATGTGTGCGGGAGAGAGTGTGTGCTGTATTATTCGAGCCACTTGATGTAGCAGAAGTCCTGACGGTGTGGCAGGTTGTTGTTCTTCGGATACATTCTCACGCCGGTCTTGAAGGATCCTGCTCTTGCTGCCTCGATGTTGGCCTCGAAGGTGTAGAGGTTTCCTTCCTTGCCGGTCATCTTGAACGGGTGTTTGTTGTATACGTGCTCTTCACCGTTCTTGTCGGTGCTGACTACGACAACTTCCAAGCCTACAGCGTCGTCGAGTCCTTGTTCGTCGATGACGTATTTCACGTTGTAAGTCTCGCCTGTCACCATTCCTGTTGTCGGTATGGTAGTATTTTTCGACACTACGTGGATGGCGTCCCAGCGCTCGGCTACTGTTTCCTTCCACTGTGCTATTTCCTTGGCGAGCTGGTTGTTGTTGGCTGCCAGCTTGTGGAAGCGTTCTGCCTGTCTGCAGTAGAACTTGCTGTAGTAGTCGTCGAGCTGTCGTTTCATCGTGTAGTGTGGTGCGATCTGTGCGATGGAGTTCTTGATGACATTCACCCAGCCTTCGCTGTAGTCCTTCTTGCCCTTGTTGTAGTAGAGCGGTATGATTTCGTTCTCGAGCAGTCCGTAGATTGTTGCTGCGTCGAGCTGGTCCTGATAGCCCTGGTTCTGGTAGGTGCGTTTTTCGGTGAGTGCCCATCCTGCTCCTTCGCGGTAGCCTTCGAGCCACCATCCGTCGAGCACGGAAAGGTTTACCACGCCGTTCATCTCAGCCTTTTCGCCAGATGTTCCTGATGCTTCGAGCGGACGTGTAGGAGTGTTCATCCAGATGTCAACGCCAGATACGAGTCGGCGTGCGAGACGCATGTCGTAGTCTTCGAGGAAGATGATTTTGCCGAGGAATTCCGGGCGCTGGCTTATCTCGTAAATTTTCTTGATGAGTCCCTGTCCTGCGCCGTCTGCCGGGTGTGCCTTTCCTGAGAAGAGGAACTGTACCGGGTGCTCAGGGTCGTTGACGATCTTGGAGAGACGGTCGAGGTCGGTGAAGAGCAGGTGTGCGCGCTTGTATGTGGCGAAG
>ULTT01033917.1_pt1 | contig 16345 bp, 15 predicted proteins | sample 1957831 | NCBI WGS metagenome assembly ULTT01 (sample SAMEA4835740, study PRJEB28245) | human gut metagenome | biome: gut microbiome; material: fecal sample | place: Denmark | collected 2008 | reverse complement strand
AACGTTTTAATTTGCTCATGTTTACATTACTTTGTGCCATATCGATACAGATTTTAATAGTCTTCTGCAAAGATAGGCCGTTATCATTTTACATGAGCAGAACTTAACATCTTTTTGGTACCGATTGGTGCGCTATGATGGTACCGATTCAAGTGATACGATGGTACCGAATGCAGTGCTATGATGGTACCGATTCATGCGCTATAGTGGTACCGTTTCGCCGATACTGTCAGATAAAGCCTAAGAAACAAACCGAAAAGTAAGCCGAAGAGATATTTGAAATGTCAAATGAGGCACCTTCAGTTACTAAGGCTATTGAAGATTTTGTCCAACTTCGTAATATGCAAATGAAAAACATTGATGACAGATGTTCTGATTTAGATGACTTATCTATGCAAATTATAGGTACGTATATGAAACGTTTTGATGATGCTATAGATGGTTTGAAAGTCAAATATCTCTAAGACCAATCTATAACCAAGATTAGTGAATGAGCGAAAAAAGAGATTATGTTTCTGAAACAGAATATAGAATGGTAGAAGATGAGTTGGCGGCGGTAAGGCCGATAGTGAACGTAAAAAGTTAAATTGAAGGAACGTAATGAAATTGAAAAAAGCTTTTGTAGAGACCAAAATTGTAGAATGGAATGACCTTTTTATGTTGAACCAAAAGTTCATGTCAAATTTTATATTCAGAGGTCAAAGTGATTCAAATTGGGGATTAAAGACTTCGTTAGAACGATTAGTAGAGAGTCACCATTCTTCTCTGCGTAGGAGTGACATGTATTGCCATATTTATGAGTCGGAAATGCTGAAAGAATTTCAATGGAAATATCCCAGTTATGAGAAGAATTTGATACCGCAAAATGACGAATATATTGAATGGTTATCTATTATGCAACATTATGGTGCTCCAACAAGGTTGTTGGATTTTTCATATTCTATGTATGTCGCATTGTTTATGGCTATGGATAATGCATTCAGTGAAGAATATTCGTTGTGGTGTATCAATGTAAATATTTTGAATTCATCCATAATGGACGAATTTATGGCACAAAAGCACCTAAAAGTAGCTTCTGGAGATGAGTTGGAAAGTTTTGCCTACACATTGGCGAATTCTTCAATTAGTGATAAATATATAATTGATAGAAATAGATGGCTGCTCCCCGTTCGTCCTCATTTATGTAACGAGAGAATTAGCAGGCAGCAAGGTCTGTTTTTGGTGCCATCAAGTATTAGTGTTCCATTTGCAGAAATTTTAAAAAGTTATTATGACAATAGCTTACATTTGGAAACACCTATGTCGGAGCTAATCAAGTGGTCAAATTTGCCGTCTTTGAGTCCAACGGCTATATCTATTTTGAAGATTAATATTGGTAAGGAAAATAAACTAAGATTGACAAAGGCTTTGTGTCAAATGAATATTACTTCGGAAACTATGTACCCTGGGTTAGTAGGATTAGCTCAATCTGTAAGACGGTTGAGAGAAGGATTGGGAGATTATAAAGATTGAAAGTTATGAGTCTTAAAGATGTATTAAAAGAATTTGAGGATAAATCCTCTTTCGAATTTTATGATTTGGCTTCGGCTATATCTAACTTGCCACAGAAAGAGCAAGATACATTTGAGGCCAAATCAGAATTATTGGCTATGTCTTTTTCTGAAGGTGGGTATGATGAATGGAAAACGTATTTTGGTCCTACAACTACATGGACAAAAAAGGATACTGGAGAAATCGTCTATGTGCCTGACTGGAATGAAATAACAAAAGCCGATATACGATATTGGAAAAAGCGTCTTTCGGAAGCAAAGAACTTGTTTCTTAAAAATAGATATGCTGGGCTTCTTTGGGATTTTGAAAAGAAGATATGTTTTGCAGAACCGAATTATAAACAGGTGAAGCTTGTGTATATACAAACCGCTATTTCTATTGTAGAAGAGAATCTAGTGGAGCATCCGATTGTAGGGTTGAATTATATTCGTATAGCTATAGAGCGTGCTATAAGTTGCCATAATCATGAACTTACCAACCATGCAGTATCTGTTTTGCTTAATTATGTGTCAAAGTATGGGGATGATGATAAACCTGGAATATGGGCAGTTCCTTTCGATCTGTTGAATAAACATTCTAGATACTTTTCTGATTTTGAGAAACAAATTTTGCTGGATAATCAAGACCGTTTCGATAGGTTGGTTCAAAAGTGTCATCAATTAGGAAATACAACAGATTATTATTCGCATTTAGTAATAGATGAAGCAAGATTGTTTGCTGTATATTATCATATAAAAAAAAATAAGGAGATAATATGCCATTATTTAGATGTGGCTGTAGAATGTGTACGATGTTCTTTTGAATTTCGTGGAGCAATGTGGGCGCACGGAATGATACAACAAATGCAATTATTGTATCGAAAATATAATTTAGATAAGCAAGCAAGTAAACTTTTTATTGACATACAGGCACTAGGAAGCAAGGTCCTTGGTGAAATGACTCCTCACGAATATTCGATTCCATTAGATAAAGATAGGCTAAATGAGTATTTTGATTATTTTTTAGATGGGACGAAAAGCGAAGTCCTGAATAAATATATCTTCGCTTATACACCCATATTAGAAAAGGAAAAGGAGAGGGTAAAGAGAGAAACTGAAATGACCCCTTTGGCATCCTTGGTTCATACAGTTTTCTATGATTGGGGTGGTATGCCAATAAATCATTTAGGTGATGAGATGGATAAAGATAAGCATCGTCTATCTTATGGGATATATAGACATATGTTGCTTGACTCATTTTTTATAGAAATGCATATAAATAAAATGAAAGAATTGAAAGTGTATAGCTACGAAGAAATAGTAACTTTGTTTGAGAATTCTTTGTTAATAAGAAAGGAGCAGAAAGAAATCTTTCAAAAAGCGATGAAAAGTTATTTTGATGGTGAATATATGGTTGCTTGCCATTTACTGATACCTCTTTTCGAATCCGCAATCAGAACTTTGGCTGCATATAGTGGCATAGATGTGTTGAGTGTCAACAAGGATGGAGGAAATGAATATAAGACATTGGATAGATTATTAGAAAAACTTCAAGCTTTAGATAATGTTCCAAAGGACGTTATTGCATATTGGCAGAATGTCTTTACTGATAAATATGGTTGGAATATTCGAAATTTGTTTTGTCATGGTTTATTGCAAGCATCTCAATTCAACAAGGAACTTGCTGATAGATTGGTGCATGTATTTCTAACATTGAGTTGTATTAAAATTAAAGATTCATAGATGAAAGATATAGTTCCATTAAAATATATAGATAGTAATGGAGAGTCTTTACTCTGGCTCTCCAATATATCTAATGAGCAACATTAATCAAGTTACATCCCAATGCGGTTTGAATTCGAGCAATGGTTTGTGTGGTGAAGTTATGGCGACCAGTGAGCCACTTGGAAATCTCGGAATCTCGCTTATGGAGCATTCTGGCAAAGTCTTTTTGGGTGAGACCTTTTTCTTGCAGAATCTCACTCAGTCGCTCTGCTATGCCAAACGACAAGTCAAACTCAGCCTTCTGTTCGGCAGGAATTGCAGCAAGGCAATCACGGAAAAGTTTATTCTGTATCATCATGACTATATTTCAAAAGTTGCACTTTCTATATCTGTTATCATATTCTTCTCAATTGTAATAATGCCATTCTTTTGCGCTTTGAGGAGAACTTTATCAAATGTTTGTAAATCCATGACATATCCACTCAGCTTTTCATCTTCTTGGTATGTACGCGAGAGTTTAACTCCGCCATTGCCTAATATGAGAATTTGGTCTGAAATTCTCAGACAATATAGGCGTAGCTTGCGAGAGTCGATAGATAATGCACTGACATGGTCGTTCATTCTTCCTTCTATTCTGAAGAAACGTTCTAAGGCACCTTTGTCTATTATCTTGGATAACGCTAACAAGATGGCGTTGAAGTCTTTGTTGTATGTGGCATTGTCCTTGAACTCCAAAAGGAATTTCTCAAATTCACTTTCTGAGTTTCCATCGAAGCAGATAGAGAACATTCCTACGTTGTCATTCTGCTCTATAGTTTTGAGTGATACTTTTGTCATAGCTATAAACATTTATGATTTGATGGTGCAAAAATATAAAAATGAATTGGACGTAGTTCACTTTTAAGTGAATATTTAAAATAGATTAACAAGAATACTACATTGTATGAGCACAAATACAGATTTTGACAAGATAGATAAGGTCCTCTCGAAAATTACGGGTAAGGAGCTGAAAAGCTTTGTTCGGATTTACTCCTATACCCATGATGACTTTGCCACCGCCCTGGTGGAAAAATACTGGAAGCCAGAGCGAGGGAACTACAAGGAGATGGTGGAGGCGTGCTTTGCCCATGTTGGCGTGCTTGGCAAGCGATTCGGAGAGCCAGACTTGGACTGGAGGAAGATAGAGAAGGACTTGCAGGCTGTGATGAGAAAAGCGGTGGTCACTCGACTTTTTGAATGCACACACCTTGGTGGGACGCAAGCCGCATTCGGATAGTGAATCCATCAATTTGTAGATATGTAGTTTTTTTATCCCATCAGGCTTGTTGGATGGGGGGAATAAAATAATATGGGCTGCCAGTACATCCTGGCAGCCCTATTACGTTAGTATGTTATGAAAAATTTGAGAGAAATGAAACTTCACAGTTTCTTAATTGTTTTACTAAACATGATTTTATTATATAGAGAAAGCATAGAAATTACTACTTCAAGATGGTTGTTGCAGGCTCTGTGGTCATCTTGTCGATGCTAGAGTGCTGCATGGAGTCAACCGTTGCGGAGTCACCGCCAAGTGCGACGGAAGCACCTCTTGTTGCCTTGATGGCTCCCACATTCTCAATATTCGCAGAATCATCTTGGAAAGGTACTTGAGCGGCATTGCCCAATGTCAAGAAGATTGCAACGACAGCGGCAGCCTTGAATAATGGCTTTAGGCGCTCTGTCAGTGATACAACCTTCGCCTTGTTAGGCTCCTTGCTGTATTCATCTTCAATCAAAGACATCATCTTTTGGTCGAATTCTTCACCTAGGGCTTCATTCTTAGCTTCGCTCAACTCGTAGGAGAAGAGAGACTTATAAGGCTTCAGCTCGGCAGGAAGTTCATCCTGGCTGAAGAATGTGCGAAGGATTTCCTCTTCTTCCAAAGAGGTCTCGCACTTCCAGTAGCGATCCAAAAGTTGGTTGATGTACTTATAATCCATATCTGTCGAATTGTTGAAATCTTTGTTTAACGGTTTGACGAGCCCTAAAGATATTTACTTTTACTTGTTCTTCTGTAATGCTCAAGATGTTTGCAATCTCTTTGTATGCCTTGCCTTCGATGTCTCGAAGTTGGAGGCAAGAGCGCTGCTTCTCAGGCAACTCGTCTATGATTTTCCTCACGATGTCCAATTTGTCTTTCTGAATCATTCGCTCGGATGGGGTGGAAGCTTGGTCTTGTCTCTCCACTTGCTCTTCCTCTAATGAACCATTATTGTTGTCCATCTTCTTGATGCGGTCGAGCGAGAGATTTCTTGCGATGGTAAGGCTGTAGGCTTCGATAGATTCAAGCTGTTGCCACTTGTCGCGAGAGTTCCAAACCTTCATCAGTGTATCTTGCACGACATCTTCTGCTTCCTCTCTGTTGAGAGTAATGCGGAGTGCCAATCTGAAGAGTTTGTTCTTCAGCGGCAAAACATCGTTTCGGAAACTGATTTCTTTCATCCCTCTATAATCAATGACGATTGACTTGTAAGATAGTTACAACCAATCTTTAGTTTTAACCTCTATTAACTTCTAATCACTGTTCCATGCTTTCCATCAATGGCGGTTGCAAGGGTGATGATAACCTCTTTCACGCCTGCGTCGATGGCTGCTAGTGCATTCTCCAACTTAGGAATCATGCCACCTGCCACGGTTCCGTCTGCCTTGTATTTTTCGAAATCTGCATGGGTAATCACAGGGATGACGCTGTCGTCATCGTCAGGGTTACTCAGCACACCTTTCTTTTCGAAACTATATATTAAGGTGACATCGTAATAAGGAGCCAATGCCTTGGCAGTCTCGCTGGCGATGGTGTCGGCATTGGTGTTGAGGATGTTTCCCTTGCCATCATGGGTCAATGGGGCCATGACAGGGGTGACCCCTTCCTCGATGAGGGTCTGGAGCATCTTGCCATCTGCTCTTTCAACGTCGCCTACGAATCCAAAGTCGATTCCATCTTTTAGAGGGCGCTTGTGACTATGGATGACATCCATGTCTGCACCTGTCAATCCGAGTGCATTCACGCCATTGGCTTGCAACTTAGCGACGAGGTTCTTGTTGACCAAACCTCCATATACCATCGTAACCACTTCGAGCATGTCGGCATCCGTGATGCGACGGCCATTTACCATTTTACTCTCGATGCCGAGGGCGGCTGCTACCTTTGTGGCACGGCGACCGCCACCATGTACCAAGACCTTCTTGCCAGGGATGGCAGCGAAGTCTTTTAAAAGCTGTGCCAATTTTTCGCTGTCCTCAACGATGGCACCGCCCACCTTTACAACTGTTACTTTATCCATCATAAAAAATCGTACTTTTGTAATTCTCTACAAAAGTACGATTAATTTGAGTAATAATCAAAGATACATTTATTTCTTTTTATTCTTTAACTATTATTTTTTCTTGTCGCAACCACCGCGACCTGCTTTTTTAGCTTCTTCAGTTACTCTTCATATTCGAGTGCAAAATAACAGAGAATTTTATTGTAAATAGGTGTATCCGAAGAGACCATTGCGATAAGTGCCAAGGAATTCCTTACCCTCATCCAGTGAAATCTTGCCTTCTTTTACGCTCTTGGTTACCCATTGCTCTAATTGGCGAACCAACTTCTTCGGGTTGTATTGTACATAGTCCAAAACTTCTTCTACGGTCTCACCATCAAAGATTTGGTCGATGCTGTATTTGCCGTCCTTTACAGAGATGTGGGCGGCATTGGTGTCGCCGAAGAGGTTGTGCATATCACCCAAAATCTCTTGATAAGCTCCTACGAGGAACACACCGAGATAGTATGGCTCATTTCTCTTCAATGGATGGAGTGGAAGTACATGACCGATATGTCCATCTGTTACGAAATTGGCAATCTTGCCATCGCTGTCGCAAGTGATGTCTTGCAAGGTGGCATTGCGTGTAGGTCGCTCATCCAATCGCTGGATTGGCATGATAGGGAAGAGCTGGTCGATCGCCCAACTGTCTGGAAGGCTTTGGAATAAAGAGAAGTTGCAGAAATACTTGTCGGCGAGGAGCTTGTCCAATCCACGGAGTTCCTCTGGCACGTGCTTCATGTGCTTGGCGAGGTTATTGATTTCATGACATACGCTCCAATACATGGCCTCGATTTCTGCACGAGTCTTCAAGTCAACAATGCCATGGGAGAATAACTGCAATGCTTCGTCACGGATTTGCTCTGCATCATGCCAGTCCTCCAACATATTGCGTGGATTCAAGTTGTCCCATATCTCATAGAGGTCTTTTACCAACTGGTGGTCTGTCTCCTTAGCCTCAAACTCCTCTGGCATCTCTGGCAAGGAAGCGGTTTCCAAGACATCGATGACCAAGACTGAGTGGTGGGCAGACAAAGAACGACCACTCTCTGTAATCAAGTTAGGATGTTCGATATTGTTCTTGTTGGCTGCTTCGACAAATGTATATACGCAGTCGTTTACGTATTCTTGGATGGAGTAGTTGACGGAGCTCTCGCTGCTGGATGAGCGAGTGCCATCGTAATCGACACCGAGACCACCACCGCAATCCACGAAATCTACGTTGTATCCCATCTTGTGGAGATTGATATAGAATTGTGCAGCCTCTCTAAGAGCAGTCTGAATACGGCGAATCTTGGTGATTTGGCTACCGATATGGAAGTGGATGAGTCGTAAGCAATCATGGAATCCCATCTCGTCAATCTTGTTGAGTGCTGTGAGAAGCTCTGCACTTGTCAAGCCGAACTTAGAGGCATCGCCACCACTTTCAGCCCATTTCCCTGAGCCTGAAGATGCCAACTTAATGCGGATTCCTATATTGGGCTTTACATTGAGTTTCTTGGCAGCTTTGGCGATGATGTCAAGCTCGTTGAGCTTTTCCACTACGATGAAGATTCGTTTACCCATTTTCTGGGCGAGCAAGGCAAGTTCGATATAACTCTCGTCCTTATAGCCGTTACAGATGATAAGCGAGTCGCTCTGTGCCTGAACAGCAATGACGGCGTGAAGCTCAGGTTTGGAACCAGCTTCTAGTCCCAGGTTGAACTTTTTGCCATGAGAGATAATCTCCTCTACGACCGGTTGCATCTGGTTGACCTTGATAGGATAGATGACAAAGTTTTCTCCCTTGTATCCATACTCTTCCTTGGCTTTCTGAAAACAGCTGGCTGTTTTCTCGATGCGGTTGTCGAGAATGTCTGGGAAACGGAGCAATACGGGAGCGTTGATGTCTCGTAAAGCCAACTCGTCCATGATGTCACGTAGGTCGATTTGTGTGTTGTCCTTGCATGGAGTTACATAGACATCACCCTTGTCGTTGATGCCAAAGTAAGAAGTGCCCCAGCCACCGATGTTGTAGAGCTCCTTCGAGTCTTCAATAGTCCATTTCTTCATTTCTGTTCTTGTCTTGCTTTTTGTCTGTTTAACGAAAGTTCTTTTTTATTGGGTTATATGTTGAGCAGTTGGCGTATCTGCGCAACGGTCTCATTGATTTTATCGAAATTATCCATCACGTTGACATCGAATATATGCTTTGCCTTCTCATAGAAAGGCTCTCGTTTCTGGAGTTGCTCACGGATGAAGACTTGAACCTCTTCAGGCGTCTTGTTGAGCAACAATGGACGCACGCCCTTTCCCATTTTAAGGTGGGCATAAAGTGTTTCGGGAGATGCCTTGAGGTAAACGGTCTCTCCCAATTGATTCATGTAGTCCATATTGTCGAAAAAGCATGGGGTGCCGCCTCCGCAACTGAGCACGATGTTCTCAAACTCTGCCACTTCATGCAGCATGTTATGTTCTATTTGGCGGAAACCATCCTCGCCACTTTCGTCAAAAATCTGTTTGACGGTCTTGTGCATACGAGACTCGATATACCAGTCGAGGTCATAAAACATAATGCCTAATTCCTTGGCAAGGGCTTTGCCGACAGTAGTCTTGCCGGCACCCATATATCCGATGATGATGATAGACTTCATTTCTCTCTTATTACTTTTTATTTTCTTCGGCGTGTTGCTTTTGGCTCTGGCGCCTCTTTGATGATGGTCATACACTCTTCGTATGTCAATGCTTCCACATTGTCCATCTTGTTCTTAGGCAAGCGATAGTTCTTGCCATCGTAGGCGATGTAAGGACCATAGCGACCATTGAGAAGTTCCAACTTGCTGTCCTCGGCGAATGTCTTGAGATGACGTTTCTGTTCTGCCTCTCGTTTCTCGTTGATGAGTTTGATTGCTCTCTCCAGTGTAATCGTCATCGGGTCTTCCTCCTTAGGGATAGACACGTACTTACGGTTGTGGAGAACGTATGGGCCGAAGCGGCCTGTTCCGATGGATACCTTGCTACCTTCGAAATCACCCAGTTCGCGAGGAAGCTTGAAGAGTTCCAAAGCTTCTTCCAGGGTAATGGTCTCGATACTCTTGTCGGCTGGCAGTTGGGCGAACTGAGGCTTGTCCTTGTCATCGGCAGTTCCAATCTGTACGACAGGACCGAAACGACCAATCTTAACGAATACTGGGCGTCCAGACTTTGGATCATTACCAAGCTCTCGCTCGCCAGCTTTATGCTCGCTGCGTGCGTTCATCACTTGGTCAACCTCTGGCTCAAATTCTTTGTCGAAGTTTTTCATCCACTTGTTCCAATCGGTCTTACCCTCGGCGATGTCATCAAACTTCTGCTCCACATTGGCAGTGAAGTTGTAGTCCATGATGCCTGGAAAGTTTTCCATCAAAAAGTCATTGACGACAATTCCGATATCTGTAGGCAAAAGCTTTCCTTTCTCGTTGCCAGCGATTTCTTTCTTAATCTTTTGTGTAACCTTGATGCCCTTTAGGGAGTCAACGGTGTAAGAACGTTCCTCGCCCTTCTTGTCGCCTTTCTGTACATATTCGCGTTGCTGAATGGTACTGATGGTAGGAGCGTATGTTGATGGACGACCGATACCCAAATCCTCAAGTTTCTTGACGAGACTTGCCTCAGTATATCGCAGTGGGGCAGCAGAGAATCTCTCTGTAGCGGTAATCTCGCGGCGCTGCAATTCGTCACCTTCTTGCATGGCAGGCAAGATGTGTGTAGAATCCTCAGAATTGTCTTCATCGTCGGTTGACTCTCGATAAACCTTGATGAAACCATCGAAGGTGATGACCTCGCCATTGGCAACAAACTTCTCGTCTGTGTCATCGATACTGATGGTGACGGTGGTCTTCTCGATTTGTGCGTCAGCCATCTGTGATGCGATGGTGCGCTTCCAAATCAGTTCGTAAAGTCTCTTCTCCTGGCTTGTGCCATCAATGCTCGTCTCACTCATATAGGTAGGACGGATGGCCTCGTGCGCTTCCTGGGCACCTTTTGAGTGGGTGTGGTAGGCACGTGGATGGCTATATTCATTGCCATAAACCTTGATGATTTCATCCTTGCTGGCATTGGTGCAGAGGGTGGAGAGGTTGACGCTATCGGTACGCATGTAAGTGATGCGTCCGCTTTCGTACAACTTTTGGGCGATCATCATGGTCTGGCTGACGGTAAAGCCTAACTTTCTGGCAGCTTCCTGTTGTAGGGTGGAAGTGGTGAACGGAGGTGCCGGAGTACGTTTCAGAGGCTTCTTGCTAACAGACTCTACCATGAACTTTGCATCCTTGCATTTCTCCAAGAACGCCTCCACTTCTTCATATGCCTTGAAACGTTTGTCAAGTTCTGCTTTTACCTCTGTGGCATTTCCATCTTCGTTGAGTAAAGCGAAAATCGCAACCACACGATAGTATGGTTCGCTTTTGAATTTCTGAATTTCACGCTCACGCTCAACAATCAGGCGAACGGCGACGCTCTGTACTCTTCCTGCGGAAAGAGCAGGCTTCACCTTTCTCCACAATACTGGGGAAAGTTTGAAACCCACCAAACGGTCGAGTACACGGCGAGCCTGCTGTGCATTGACCAAGTTCATGTCCAAGTGGCGTGGATGCTCAATAGCCTCCATAATGGCTGGCTTGGTGATTTCGTGGAAGACGATACGGCTCGTCTTCTCCTCATCCAATCCGAGAACTTCGCAAAGGTGCCAGCTGATAGCTTCTCCTTCGCGGTCCTCATCGGAAGCCAACCAAATCTTCTTGGCTTTCTTCGCAGTAGCTTTCAATTCTGTGACGAGTTTTTTCTTTTCCTCTGGAATCTCATAGTCGGGTTCCATCGTTTTCTCGTCTATACTAAGTTCCCTCTTCTTCAGGTCACGGATATGACCGTAAGAAGACATTACCTTATAGTCTTTACCTAAAAACTCCTCGATTTTCTTGGCCTTTGCAGGGCTCTCGACGATTACTAAATTTTCTTGCATAAGCTTTATTCAGTTTCTTTTGGTTGGCAAAAGTAAATAAACTTTTTGCTTATACCTTATTATATAGTGTTTTTTTTTAGTTTTTTAATGTTTTGGGGGCATAAAGCGATTCTTTTCTGTCCGTTTCTTCTATTGAATAGCAAAAGTGGTCGTTTATGCAGACTTGTTTTCTGTTGCAAGAAAACGCTTGAGCCCTTTTCGGATAGAATCAAAGGCAAAGTCTTCTATGTGTATTTCTGACAATGGAATCCAATAATAGGCTGCCGCATCATCCATTGCCTCGACATGGGATAGGTCTTTCACCTTTACCTTGAAAAACATGTCTAGCGTATGAACCACAAAGCCCGAATAAAGATAGGTGTTTGGATAACTGAACTGATAGGTTACCTCGGTAGCCTCTAGTCCAGTTTCTTCTTTCACCTCCCTTGCCATGCCTTCTTCACCAGTTTCGTACATATCGATAAAACCGCCTGGCATATCTAGCATATCTTTGCCAGGGTCATTCTTGCGACGAACGACTAGTAGTTCGTCTTTGTCATTGAGAATGAGAGCTACAGTTGCGCTACTAGCATTGAGATAGTAGGAAAATCCGCAATCTTGGCATTTCTTGCTCTTGACATTGTTGATTTCAAAGTGGGAAGAACCGCATACGGGGCAGTACTTGAATTTGTCTAAAATGTGTGCCATAGTTATATGAAGTAATGTGAAACGTTACGTCAATAAAAAACCACACGGGAGGTCGTTTTATGCCTCTCGTGTGGTCATTGGAAAAAACTCCCGATGTACTATTTACCAATTGTCTGTTCGGAATGGGAAGAGAGGCAGACCTCCGGCATTTGCCATATTACCAAGTTGGAAGTTGCGGAAGCAGTAACGCAATGCTACAGGCTTCTTGACCTCGGGACAGGTTACGGCGATGCACTCATTCCATCCGTCGTTGCCTTCTTGCCAAATATGTTTGGCTGTCGCCTTGTGGAAGACCTTGTCCTCACCTGCTACCTCGAAGCCTTCTATTCCCTCGAAGCGATTATAGGCACCAAATTCGTTGTCGAAATGTACCTTCACGGTGTCGCCTACTATCTTCATCTCCTTGAATGTCATGCTCTCGCAGATGAGGTTCTTCATGCCGTATGTCTTATTGAGAGCTTGATAAGCGAGACGTTCGCCCACTTGGCGCTTCTGGCATGGATGAATCTGCTCTACCTCGTATGGATAAACTAGATCTTCGGTACATACGATGCCGCTGTTAGGAATGATTTTGGCAGCGTTAAACTGTTGCTCGCGGAGCTTAGGACCCCAGTCGCCATTAACATCACCATTATGATAAGGAGCAATCTGTACGAAGTAGAAAGGTATGTCTCCTTGCTTGAAATCTCTTCGCCATTGAGCTACCAAGTCGGCGAGACGTTGGGTGTATTGACCATCTGGGTCGCCTACGTTGGAACAGCCCTGGTAGAACAGAATGCCTTTTACGGTATAGTTAAGAATAGGGTGGAAGGTGCCATTACCCCAAAGAAGAGGGTAGTGAAAGTCCCACTTGAATTTCTTGCTCTTGACTATCTTGGCAGAGTCTGTCTCTTCTTTTGTGTTCTTCTTCAGATAGTCACGGTCGAGCCAACTCTCTACACGGGTTCCGCCTTTGTTGGCCATGACCAAACCTACAGGGATGTCAAGCGCTTTGTTGACTACTTGGGCGAAGAAATATCCTGTGGCAGAAGCTTCGCCTACAGTTTCAGGAGAAATCTCCTTCCACTCGCAGCTAGCGTCATCCAATGGCTTGTTGCTCATCACGCTAGGTATCTTAACATAGTGGATACCTTTGTATTGGTTGGCTTCAACCACCGCTTTATTGTAACCTTCCACTGGGCAGTTGCCGAAACCTTTGACTGGCATTTCCATGTTGCTTTGGCCAGCACAAACCCAAACCTCGCCAGCAAGGATGTTGCTGAGTGTCACAGGCTCGCCATCATCGAAGGTGATGGATAATGGCGTGTAACTAGCTTTTGGAGTTTGTACCTTCACTTGCCATTTGCCATCTTTGTTGGTCTTGGCTGTCCATTTCTGTGAAGACCAAGAGGCGGTGACATTGACTTCGGTTCCAGGCTTATCCCAGCCCCAAAGGTTGGCCTCTGCATTCTGTTGAAGAATCATGTTGTTGCCAAGAATGTGTGGCAATTTCACTTTTGCTTGTGCTCCTAAGAAGGAGAACGACAAAGCTGCTAAAACTACTAGTTTCTTGTTCATTTTTTTTAGTGTATTAGGTTCTTGTGAATTGTCTAAACCTTATAATAAGTTCTTGATGGCTGCGTCAATATCCTTGATCTGCACATCACGAGCTTGCAAGGTGTTGTTGCGGTCTATCAAGAAGAAGGTAGGAATGCTCTGTACGTTGTATGATTGTACGCTTGTTCCTTGAATGCCATTCTCGTCACGAACACTTATCCATGGAATGGCAGATGTAGAGGTCTTCCAGAAGTGCTCGTCCGGGTCAACAGAAACCTGATAGATTTCCAAACCTGCGGCATGATACTTATTGTATAGCTCGCGCAACATCATGATGCGCTTGGCGCTTTCTTTGTTGGCGAAGAGATGGAAGTCGAGCAGTACTACTTTGCCTTTGAGGTCGGTGAGATGGCGTGTCACACCCTTGTTGTCTTCCAGTGCAAGGTCGATGCAACCATTCACGCTCACCTTGCTGGCGTCAATCTGCTGTGAAGCCATCTGGTTTTCCATGATGCGGATGTCCTTCATGCCCTGTATGGCGATGTTGTGGAGGTTCTTGCCACGTTCTGCGTTAGGATAATAAGTATCCCAACTGGTGGCTACCGCTGCGAAAACTCTAACATCTTCCTTGTTGTTGCGAGGATTGAAAATCAAGGAGTTGGTACCGCCCAACTGGATGGTTTGGAAGAGGGCATAATAAGAGGATGCCTTCATCGGTGCCTTGAAGATATAATGATTTTTGATGTCTTGCTTGTAGTTGTCGATGACACGTGCGATGACCAAGTTCATGGAATCTACGCCTACGTTCGGGTTCTTGACAATCTCATTGAGCGTATTCTGCAAGTTCATCTGCTTGAGAGACAGCTCCTTGATAGTAGAACAATTCTCAGAGCCTTCCACCTCGTATTTATAGCTCATCGTAGGATAAGCTGCCTTGACGCTGACTGTTTCCGTGGAGTCAATGGAAAGGTTGATGGTCTGGTTGGCGATTCTCAGTCGATAGAATTCTGGGGTGATGGAGTCCATCGCATTCTCTTCGAAAGCAAATGAACCATCTTCACCCAACTTGACAGAGTCTATTTTCTCAGGGCCATTGAGACTGATGTTCTCCAAGTAAAGCATGGAATCTTTGGCGTCAGTGATGTTGCCGTTGATGTGGAACTTCTTGTTGTTGCAAGAGGTAAAAGCCAGCGCAGCTACCATAATCACTGCTGCTGAAAAGAGTCTAGTTATTTTCATTTATTTCTGTATTTTGCGAAATTATCGGTTGCAAAGGTAGCAATAAAATTGTGAATATTGTATCTTAGATAGATAAATAATTTAAAAATGTAGAAAATAGTTGCGCTTTTATTCGTTTATTAATAATTAAAGAGGTATCTTTGCAGCGTTTTATATATTTTAGATGTTAGACAAAACAATAAGTTTTTAAATTTAGATGAACGTAATTACAAAAAGTGTTCAATTGCCTGATGGAAGAACCATCACAATTGAGACCGGAAAAGTTGCAAAACAGGCTGATGGTGCTGCGGTTCTCCGCATGGGTAACACAGTGCTTCTCGCAACTGTTTGTGCAGCAAAGGATGCAGTTCCGGGTACAGATTTCATGCCTTTGCAAGTAGATTATCGTGAGCAGTACAGTGCTGCTGGTCGTTTCCCTGGTGGCTTCACCAAGCGCGAAGGCAAAGCTAGCGATGAGGAAATCCTTACCTCTCGTCTTGTGGATCGCGCCTTGCGTCCACTTTTCCCTTCTAACTACCATGCAGAAGTTTATGTACAGGTAATGTTGCTCTCAGCCGATGGTGTTGATCAGCCAGATGCCCTCGCCGGTTTCGCTGCTTCAGCTGCCATGGCTTGTTCAGATATTCCTTTCGAGTACTATATCTCTGAGGTTCGTGTAGCTCGTATCAATGGTGAGTATGTTGTAAACCCTACATTCCAGCAGATGGAAGAGGCAGACATGGATATCATGGTTGGTGCTACCAAGGACAATATCATGATGGTAGAAGGTGAAATGAAGGAAGTTTCTGAGCAGGATCTCATTGGTGCTCTCAAGGTGGCTGCCGAGGCTATCAAGCCTATGTGCGAGCTCCAGTATGAGTTGGCTAAGGAGAAGGGTACTGACGTGAAGCGTGAGTATGACCACGAAATCAACGATGAGGAACTCCGTGAGCAGATTAAGACTGAGCTTTACAAGCCAGCTTATGATATCAACCACCAGGCTTTGGAGAAGCATGCACGTCAGGATGCTTTCGACAAGGTTTTGGCTGATTTCCTTGAGAAGTATGACGCTGCTCATACTGATCTTTCTGAGGAAGACTTGGAGGAGAAGCACGCTGAGGCTACCCGTTACTATGATGACGTAATGCGCGATGCTATGCGCCGTTGCATCCTCGATGAGGGCTTGCGTCTTGATGGTCGTGCTACTACAGAAATCCGTCCTATCTGGTGCGAGGTATCTCCACTCCCAATGCCTCACGGAAGCGCTATCTTCCAGCGTGGTGAGACTATGTCTCTCTCTACATGTACTCTTGGTACAAAGATGGATGAGA
>ULTT01010289.1_pt1 | contig 16496 bp, 8 predicted proteins | sample 1957831 | NCBI WGS metagenome assembly ULTT01 (sample SAMEA4835740, study PRJEB28245) | human gut metagenome | biome: gut microbiome; material: fecal sample | place: Denmark | collected 2008 | reverse complement strand
GTAGAGGTGGATCCTGCCATTGCACGCGACGCCGTGAAGCCCATCGAGCGCATGCTCTCCCTCAGTTAATCCGCATGAAGGGTAGGGTGGCTTATCAGTTATAAAAATACAGCAGGATGATGGAAAGGTCCGTCTCCTGCTGTATTTTACTTTTTATCTGAATGGGAACAAGCGGATTGGTTCTAAAAAACAACAAACAAGTCTTATATACAATAATCAAACTTATCTTATGAGGAAAATCGTATGTTCAGTATTTGCATTGTGCTGCTGCTCGCTGGTGCTTGCGCAGGAGAAGACGCGCAGTCTGTCGGTAGAACTGCTTGGTGCGCAAAATGTGGTGGGCGTCAACTATGATAGCCGTTTCAAGGGCAACTCGGGCTGGGGCTACCGAGTGGGCATAGGCTATGGTTATGGAGACAATTCCAGTTGGATCGATCAGAAAATCAGTGGTGTGGGTGTGCCGTTGGAGTTGAATTACCTGCTTGGAGAGAAGAAGAGTAAACTGGAGGTAGGCTTTGGCGCCAGTCTGGGTATGTATCATGTCAAGGAAACGTCATGGTTCTATTCTCAGCCCGTGCCGCCCGAGACGGAAGGAATTGCAGAGCCCTATGAATCGAAGGAGAACCGTTTCGGCTATTTCTTGTTTGGCAACATCGGCTATCGCTACCAGCGTACCAACGGTTTTATGTTTCGCGTAGGCTTATCGCCGTCGTTCAACTTCGGCGATAAGCATGGCCTCAGTAAGTCCGCCTTCTACCCGTACATCGGACTTGGCTGGTCGTTCTGACGCTATCAAGGCGGACTGTTTTTTTCTATATATATAAGGTATGTTTTTCTATATATAAATAATGTATAGGATAATGTATAGGAAAACCTACTGAGCGTTCTCCTCCTCTTCCTTGGTGAGCACGTGGTCCACACCTTCCATACGGTCTATTAGATAGACGGGGCGGCGCTTGGTCTCGATGAAAACTTTGCCGAGGTATTCGCCGATAATGCCCAGGGAGATGAGCTGCACGCCTCCGAGGAAGAGGATGAGGATGACGATGGTGGGGAAGCCTTGGACAGCTTCGCCGACCACAAGCGTCTTGATGAAGACATAGACCATGTAGAGGATGGCCAGTAGGGCACTGAGCAGGCCGATGATGGTGGAAAGGCGGAGCGGGGCGGTGGTGTAGGAGGTGAGGCCGTCGATGGCCAAGTCAGCCAGGCGGCGGAAGTTGAAGGACGACTGGCCTGCCGTGCGCTTCTGCTCGTGGTAACTGATTTCCTGTTTCTTGAAGCCAATCCACACGTACATTCCCTTGGTGTAGCGTTGCGACTCGCGAAGTTGCCGCAGGGCGAGGATGCAGCGACGGTCGAGGAGGCGGAAGTCGCCTACGTTTTCGAGTACGTCGAAGCGGGTGGAACGGTTGAGGAGGCTGTAGTAGAGGCGGCTCAGACGGCGCCGCAGCCAACTCTCGCGGGCGATGTCTCGCCGCGCATAGACGTCCTGTGCTCCCTCCTCCCAAAGGTGCAGCATGTCGGGTATGAGGGCAGGCGGATGCTGGAGGTCGGCGTCGAGGATGATGACGCAGTCGCCCGAGGCGTGGTCGAAGCCCGCCAGCATGGCATTCTCCTTGCCAAAATTGCGTGAGAGGCTGATGAAGGCCACCCGCGGGTCCTTGCGACGCAGTTGGCGCATAACGCAGAGCGACTGGTCGCGGCTGCCGTCGTCGATGAGCAATACCTCCCATTGGTATTGCACCTGGCTGTCCATGACCTCGCACAGGGCTGCATGGAGGGCGGGGAGCGACGACTCCTCGTTGTAGCAGGGAATGAGCAGGGTGACTTTCTTCATGTTTTCTTATTTCGTATATCTTTGGAGACGGATAGTCGATAGTTGAGTTGGGTTTGGAAACCCAACAGAAACTCTATGGCCGAGCTGTTTTTGAAACCTACAGAGATTTTATAGCAGGGGGCGAGGAAAATCAGTTGATGACGGCAATCTTGCAGACCACACCTTTGCTGCCATCCTCCGTGGCTGCCTCGACCATATAGACGCCACTTGCCACCCGTTTGCCGTCGAGGTCGTTGCCGTCCCATGTGAAGGTGCCACCCTGGCTTCTACCCTCGGCCACGAGTATTCCCGCGGTAGTGACAATCTTCACGTCGGCGTTGTAGCTCAGTCCCGTGACGGTGATAGTCCCACGGTAGTCTGGGCGAACGGGATTGGGATAGGCGTAGGTGGTCTCCTTGTCCATCGTCTGCGAGGGCTCCGAGGCGTCGCTCAGATAGGAGCAGAGCCCCTTGTCGGTGCCGATGAAGACCTCTCCCGTCTTGGGGTCGATGGCCAGCGACTCGATGTTGTCGCTCACGAGGCCACTGTTGGAGGAAAGGAAATGGTGAACCTGCGTGTTGAGGTCGGCGCTGATGAGATAGACGCCGTTGCCGCCCGTGCCAAACCACTTGCGGTTGCCGCCATCGACGGCCATGCAGGTGATGTCGATGTTGTTGAGCAGGTAGTCGGCGAGGTTGCTGCCGTCGTTGCGTGGCACCTTGTACTGCTGGAAGACCACGCTTCCGGGATCGGTTGACAGGTCGGAGGGCTGCAGATAGACAGGGCCACCGTTGAGTCCCGCCCAGATATTTCTGTCGCGGTCCTCTGCCATGCAGCGCACGCCACCGCCGCCATTGACCTCGGCATTGTCCTCGTTGACGAAGCGCGTGTAGCGGTTGATACCCTTTGTGGAGGGCTGATAGACTACCAGGGCTGGCGTCTTGTAGTGGTTGTTGGCCAACCAGAGATTACCCGAGGTGTCGAAGGTCAGGCAGCCGCCGTTGTTGAGCGATGTGTTATCGCTGCCCATGAACGACTTGTTGTGGTGGCTCACCCATTGTCCCTCCTTGGTGAGCTGGCTCAGGGAGGAACCATCGCTGATGCCATTGAAGACCCACAGGTCGCCCGTGGTGTCAAACTTCAGTCCGCTGACGATGACATAGTCCTTGTTGCCAGCCGCCACGCCATGGGCCACCTGCAGGCAGCCTCCACTATTATCGTAGTTATACTCGCGGACGAAGGTGCCGTTGCTAAACTCGTAGAGGCCCGTCCTGCCTCCCGCCAGGACGCGGGCAGGATTGGTGGGATCGACGTCTATACACATCAAGTCGAGATACTGGTGGCCCGTCTTCGCCGCCACGTCGTCCTCATAGATTTGCCACTCTCCGCCGTCGAGCACCTGGATGGTGGCGGGACGGCGCAGTTCGGTCAGTCCGTAGCCGCCACCGACGGTATAGAGTTTGCCGCCGCTATAGCGCATGAAGCCGAAGTAATTGTATTGGGGTCCGCCCGGTGAAAGCGTCTTCGCTGTAGCCATCAGTTCGGGGTCAGGACTCACGCTGCGCGCCACATACTCGCCCGTGCGCCGCCAGTTGCCCTTGTCGAGCAGGTTGTCCGTCATGAGGGCCCGATACTGTCCCTTCTGCTTCGACTCGGCGTAGATGTAGCCGCCCTCGATGTGGCAGTAGTCCACGGCAAAGCCGAGGTTGTAGGTGTTGGCTATCTCCGCCTGCGCCACGTTGAGGCAGACGATGCCGAAGCCTGTGGCGATATAGCAGAGTTTCCCGTAGTTGTAGATGCTATGGATGGTTTTGTCGGCGGTCATGGAGTGGTTGTAGTAGTCGCTGATGCTCACTACATTGTCCTTGCCATCGACCAAGTCGATATAGCCCGACTCATAGATGACGACGAGGCGCGCGGCCCCCTTGTTCCACCCGATGAGCGTCACGCCCGTATCGGTCAGTCCGTTGGTCTTGTCGAAGGTGTGGATGCTCTGGTCCTTCTCGTTGTAGGCATAGAGGTCGTTGGAGGCGAGGACGTAGAGCCGGTCGCCTCCTTTCTCCACCCATGTGGGGTTGTGGTAGGACATATACGCCTTCCACGTTCCGATTTCTTGTGCCTGCAGGCCCGTGGCCGAACTGAGAAGTCCGGACAAGAGCAGGGCTGATACGAAATGTTTCATCATCTATGAGATATAATAGGTATAAATGGGGACGGACAAGCCTGGACGGGCAAGGATATCCGTTCCGCCTTGTGCTTACGCCTTCTCTCCGTGGAGAAACGCCACCAGTTTTCTGACGGCTCTTCCTCGGTGGGAAATTTGGTTTTTGACGGTCTCGCCCAGTTCGGCAAACGACTGGGCGTAGCCTTCGGGGATAAAGATGGGGTCGTAGCCGAAGCCTTCCGTGCCATGCTTCTCCAGGGCGATTTTCCCCTCCACCTCGCCGCAGAAGCAGTCCGTGCGGGGCGAGGCCGACGGCGCGTCCTGTCTCCTTATTAACGTGATGATGGTGCGGAATCGTGCCTTGCGGTTGTTATTATTTCCTAATTTGACCAGCAGTTTGTGCATATTGGCCTCGCTGTCGTGGTCCGTGCCCTCGGCGTAGCGCGCGCTGTGGACTCCCGGCTCGCCACCCAAGGCATCGACCTCCAGTCCCGTGTCGTCGGCAAAGCAGTCGTAGCCATAGTGGTCGAAGACGTACTGGGCTTTGGCGAGACTGTTCTCCTCCAGCGTAGCCCCGTCTTCGGGAATATCCTCGTGGCAACCGATGTCGGCCAAGGATAGGAGCTCGTAGCCCGTTCCCAGAATCTCGCGCAGTTCGCGCAGCTTGTGCGCGTTGTTGGTTGCAAAAACCAGTTTTATCTTGTCGTTGTTCATCTTCTATTCGTCGTTCATTTTCTTCTTGTCCATCATTTTCTTGTTGATCATGCTTTTTCCTCTGCGGCAGGAATTTTCCCCTTCATAGCGGGTTTCTGTTCCTTTGCGTCAGGGGCCTCCGTATGGTTCTTTTGGGCTGTTTTCTCGGTTTCCTCGCCCAGTGCCATTTCCTTGCGCATCTTCTCCGATATATTGCCCTTGATCTCGTCGAAGCCATTGCCAAAGACGCCAATGACGGCCGACTGTGAGACGAAGGCGTGGGGGTCCACATACTTGATGAGGCGGAAGATATACTGGCTCTCGCGCTTGCGGGCCAGGACGAAAAGCACCTTGGTCGGTGTGTTGGTGAACCAGCCGTAGCCGTCGAGTATCGTCACGCCGTGGTGGGTGGTGGTGCCAATGGCGCTGGCTATCTTCTCATAGTTTTTGGAGAAGATAAGGAATTGCACGCTCTGTCGCCGAGAGTTGAATACGTAGTCGAGCATGACGTTCTCCGTCAGCAGCGTGAAGAGGCCGAAGACCACCGTGTGGAGACGCTCCTGCATCGTTGCGCCAAAGGCTGAGAAGAAGAGACAGGAACCGATGATGCAGAAGTTGACGCAGATGAGGACGTTGCCCAGCGAGATGTCCTTGTACTTGTTGATGCAGGCCGCGATGATATCCGTGCCACCGGTCGATCCATTGCTCAGGAAGACGATGGCAAGGCCCGATCCGGTGAACATCGTGCCAATAATCAAGGCCATGAACGTGTTGCCTGCTCCGAGGATTTGGATCATCTGGCCGTCGGCCCCCGTCATCCAACTCTGTGCCAGCGTGAGCATGGTGGAGAGCAGGACGATGGCGTAGATGGTCTTGAGCAGGAAGCGCAGGCCCAGGATCTTCAGCGCCGCGATGAGCATGACGACGTTGAGCGTCAGGTAGGTTTGGTAGATGGGAATGCCCGTGACGTAGAATACGATGGCGGAGAGACCCGTCAGCGCACCTGTCACAATCTTGTAGGGCAAGAGGAAGCAGGTCCATCCTATGGTGTAGAACATCAGGCCCAGGGCGATGCAGAGGTAGTCCAGCATCTGGTTTTTCATGTGCTCCCTACTGTTGAGAAAGTTTTTTACCGTTTTTGACATAATTGCTATTGAGATATACTGTTACTATTGATACTATAGAGATATACTATTGCTGAGATAAAATCTATTGAGATAATCTTGTGTCTGTGAAGAGGGGTCGGAAGATGTTTTCAGCTCCCGACCCCTGTTATGCTAATCGTCTTTGGTCGGTCTATTTTACCACGATATTGATGATGCGTCCTGGTACGACGATGGTCTTGACGACCTGCTTGCCCTCCAGGTATTTCTGGCTTCGCTCGTCGTTCATGGCCGCCTCGATGATGGCCTCCTTGCTGGCCGTGGCGGGCAGGTTGATCTGGAAGCGCGCCTTGCCGTTGAAGGAGACAGGCATCTGCACCTCGTCCTCGACGAGGTAGTCTTCGTTCCAGGTCGGCCACTCGGTGTCGCAGACGCTTCCCTTGCCGCCTGTCTGCTCCCAGAGCTCCTCGGCAATGTGGGGAGCGAAGGGTGCGAGCACCGTCACCAGGGTACGGAGGATGCGGAGGTTGCGACACTTCTGCTGCGTCAGCTCGTTGGTGCAAACCATGAATGCGCTCACGCTCGTGTTGTAGGAGAAGACCTCGATGTCCGTGCTCACCTTCTTGATGAGCTTGTGGAGGCTCTTGAGTTCTTCCTTCGTCGGATCTTCGTCGACGAGCTCCTGCTGGAAGAGTTTCCAGAACTTCTTCAGGAAGCGGTGGCAACCGTCAATGCCGTTGGTGTCCCAAGGCTTGCTGGCCTCCACCGGACCGAGGAACATCTCGTAGAGGCGGAGCGTGTCGGCGCCATACTGGCTTACGATGTCGTCGGGGTTGACCACGTTGAACATCGACTTCGACATTTTCTCGATGGCCCAGCCACAGACATACTTGCCGTCCTCGAGGACAAACTCGGCGTTCTTCAGTTCGGGACGCCAGGCGCGGAAGGCGTCGAGGTCGAGGATGTCGGCGTGGACGATGTTCACGTCGACGTGGATCGGCGTGGTGTCGTACTGGTCCTTCAGTCCCTTGGAGACGAAGACGGGGTGTTCGGCAGCGTCGGCTGCATTGACACGATAGACGAAGTTGCTGCGGCCCTGGATCATGCCCTGGTTGACCAGTCGCTGGAAGGGTTCCTCCTTGCAGCTCACGCCGAGGTCGAAGAGGAACTTGTTCCAGAAGCGTGAGTAGATGAGGTGGCCCGTGGCGTGCTCCGTTCCGCCGACGTAGAGATCTACGTTCTGCCAATACTCGTCGGCCTTCTTGCCCACGAGTGCCTGATCGTTGTGCGGATCCATATAGCGGAGGTAGTAGGCGCTGGATCCGGCGAAGCCCGGCATGGTGCAGAGCTCGATGGGGAAGACGGTCTTATGGTCGATGAGTCGCTTTTCGACCACGCAGCGCTTCTCCGTGTCCCAGGCCCACTTCTCGGCGCGTCCCAATGGAGGCTCGCCACTCTCGGTGGGCTTGTAGGCGTCGATCTCGGGCAGCTGCAGCGGCAGGCAGTCTTCGGGAATCATATAGGGCATGTCGTCCTTGTAATAGACGGGGAAGGGCTCACCCCAGTAGCGCTGGCGGGAGAAGATGGCGTCGCGCAGGCGGTAGTTGACCTTGACCTGGCCGATGCCCTGCTCGGCGATAAACGCCTTGGTCTTGGCGATGGCCTCCTGGACGGTCAGCCCGTTGAGCGTGAGTGTGGAGTTCACACCCTCGCGCGGCGAGTTCATGACCGTGCCCTCCTTGGCGTCGAAACTCTCCTGGCTGACGTCGGCCCCCTCGATGAGCGGGACGATGGGCAGCTGGAAGTGGCGAGCGAAGGCGTAGTCGCGTGAGTCGTGGGCCGGGACGGCCATGATGGCTCCCGTGCCGTAGCCGGCGAGTACATATTCAGAGATCCAAATGGGGATGCGCTCGCCCGTGAACGGGTTGACGCCATAGGATCCGGAGAAGACACCCGTCACCTTGTGGTCGGCCATGCGGTCGCGCTCCGTGCGCTTGGCGACATAGGCGAGATAGGCCTCCACCTCCTCGCGCTGCTCGCTGGTGGTCAGCTGTGCCACCAGTTCCGACTCGGGGGCCAGCACCATGAAGGTGACGCCGAAGATCGTGTCGGCACGTGTGGTGAAGATGGTGAAGTGGCCGCGGCGTTCCTCCGTGCCCTCGGGTGTGATGCTCTCGAAGCGCATCTCCGCTCCCTCGCTGCGTCCCACCCAGTTGCGCTGGGTCTCCTTGATGGAGTCGCTCCAGTCCACGAGATCCAGTCCGTCGAGCATCCGCTGCGCATAGGCCGAGACGCGCAGGCACCACTGGCGCATCTTGCGCTGGACGACGGGGTAGCCGCCGCGCACGCTCACGCCGTCCACCACCTCGTCGTTGGCCAGCACCGTGCCCAGTTCCTGGCACCAGTTGACCATCGTCTCGCCGAGGTAGGCGATGCGGTAGTTCATGAGCGTCTGCTGCTGCTCCTTCTCATTCATGCTCCGCCAGTCGCGGGCGGAGAAGACGAGCGGCTCCGTCTGTGCCACGTCCATGTCGAGCGTGCCCTCCTCCTCGAAGTGGCGCACCAGCTCGTGGATGGGGCGCGCCTGCTTCGTGCGGTTGTCGTAGTACGACTCAAACATTCGCTCAAAGGCCCATTGGGTCCAATGGTAGTAGCCGGCGTCGCAGGTGCGCACCTCGCGGCTCCAGTCGAAGCAGAATCCTATCTTGTCCAGCTGCTCGCGGTAGCGCTTGATGTTCTGCTCCGTCGTCACCGCCGGGTGCTGTCCGGTCTGGATGGCATACTGCTCGGCGGGCAGTCCGTAGGCATCGTAGCCCATGGGGTTGAGGACGTTGAAGCCCTGCTGGCGCTTGTAGCGCGCGTAGATGTCGCTGGCGATGTAGCCCAGCGGGTGGCCGACGTGCAAACCTGCTCCCGAGGGATAGGGGAACATGTTGAGGACGTAGAACTTCTTACGTGTTGGGTCCTCCGTCACCTGGTAGGTCTGATGGTCCCGCCAGTGCTGCTGCCATTTCTGTTCGATCTCTCTGAAATCGTATTCCATTGCTATGTTTTTGTGTTATCGCTTGTACTGTTTGCCGCCCGAGGGGGTGTTTGGGGCAATTTGCGTGCAAATTTACAAAAAACTTTCCTCATTGAAGCGTTTTTTCCGTGATATTCCCCTGTCGTTCCCTAAATTTGGAACGAATTGTTCCGAAAACCTTGTTGAGGCCTTGTCGGCTCACCCGATAATCCAAAATCACCCCAAAATAGGTTCATGAGACAAATCGGAAACAACTCATCAAAAACGCCTCAAATCATACTCAAAAAATGAAGTTATATTCATCGGCCTATGAAGTTAACTTCATTTTTCGAAGGTCTTAGAGATAGGTGTGATTCTACCAAATGACGTCATAGAGACTATCGCATTGACAACTCATGAGACACATAGAACAAGGAGCGACCCACGGTAGCTGAGGGCCCGTCTCAATGGTAGCTTATCCTTCGTCTCGGTCGTAGCTTACCCTTCGTCTTGGTCGTAGCTTACCCTTTGTTTCGGTCGTAGATAAGATTCGGCTGCAGATCTCTTGTGGAACGACCTCATTCAGGCGGCGGATTGTTACAATTCGATGAAGTTTGTCTAAAAATATGTTTGGCTACTAATAAATAATTATAAATCGTTTGTTGCTCTTTGGTATTGTCGCTAACTTTGCATTCCTCAAAAAACGCCCCCTCCCTTCGCCTTAGGCTAAGGGAAAGAAGAGAGAAAGTGGAGTGGGGCGGTAAGTATAAGATTATCAATGATGAAAGATCAACAACACATCATGGGGCTCACTGCCGAGGAGGTGGTGGCCAGTCGTCAGAAATACGGGGAAAATGTCCTTACTCCGCCGAAAAAAGCGTCCGTCTGGTCGCTTTTCCTGGAGAAGTTCAAGGACCCGCTGATCATTATCCTGCTCTTCGCTGGTGTCCTCTCCATCGGCATAGCCTGCTACGAGTATTATGGTCTGCACCACGGCGCGACGGTCTTTTTCGAGCCTGTGGGCATCTTTGTAGCTATATTCCTGGCTACGGCCGTGTCCTTCTACTTCGAGCGCGAGGCCGACAAGCAGTTTTCCATTCTCAACCAGGTCCACGACGATGAGCCCGTGGAGGTGATTCGCGACGGCAACGTCACCTCCATCCTCAAGCGCGAGGTGGTGGTGGGCGATATTGTGGTGCTGCCGACGGGAGCGGAGATTCCCGCAGACGGCGAACTCTTGGAGGCGGTGAGCCTCTCGGTCGATGAGTCGTCGCTCACGGGAGAGCCCGTCTGCCGCAAGAGCATTCACCCCGAAGACTTCGACCCCAATGCCACCTTTGCCACCAACCGCGTCTTGCGCGGCACGAAGGTGATGGAGGGCCACGGCAGGATGCGCGTCACGGCCGTGGGCGACGCCACGGAGAACGGCAAGGTCTTCGAGGCCGCACAGATAGACAATAGTGTCCGCACGCCGCTCAACGAGCAACTGGACCGCCTCGGACTGCTGGTGACCAACGTCAGTTATGTATTCGCAGCCCTCATCATCGTGGGACGGCTCATCGTCTTCTTCGACTGGGCGCCCGTGGTCTGGACGCTGGCTCTGCCCACGGCGCTGTTCTTCTACCTCGTCATCTGCCGTTTCAAGCGCTGGCGCTGGACGTTCAAGGCCGTGGCTTCTACCAGCTACTTCCTCCTGCTGCTGGCCATGATCTACTATTTCCATCTGTCGCTTGGCGGCGCGGAGCAATGGGATGACCTGGTGACTTATACGCTCAACACGTTGATGATAGCCGTGACGCTTATAGTCGTCTCCGTGCCCGAGGGACTTCCCATGGCCGTGGCGCTGAGCTTGGCCTACAGTATGCGGCGGATGCTCAAGACCAACAACCTCGTCAGAAAGATGCATGCTTGCGAGACGATGGGTGCTACGACCGTTATTTGTACTGACAAGACGGGCACGCTGACGCAGAACAAAATGCAGGTCTATGAGAGCCGTTTCTTCGGGATGCCTTCGGGATGCCTTCGGGATGATGCTGTGGCCGAGGGAATGGCCGTCAACTCCACGGCCTCGCTGGATTTCTCCGACCCGAAGTCGCCCCAGGTGCTGGGCAACCCTACTGAGGGTGCTCTCCTGCTGTGGCTCGACCAGCAGGGCGTGGACTACCGCCAGTTGCGCGAGGCTGCTTCCATCGACGAGGAACTGCCCTTCTCCACAGAGCGCAAATATATGGCTACTGTCGTCCGCTCGCCTCGGCTCGGAGGGCAGCGCGTGCTCTACGTCAAGGGTGCGCCCGAGATCGTGCTCTCGCTCTGTGCCCAGACGGCAGGAGACGTGGCGCGCGAGACCATCGATGGCTGGCTGGCTGGCTATCAAGGCCAGGCCATGCGTACGCTGGGCTTTGCCTCGTTGCCACTCAAGGACGACGAGGAGGCCATCGCCGAGGGCAAGGTGGTGGCGAAGGGCCTTACCTTCCAAGGCATTGTGGCTATTAGCGACCCCGTGAGGGCCGATGTGCCGGCAGCAGTAGAGGAATGTATGAAGGCGGGCATCTTGATCAAAATCGTCACGGGCGACACGCCAGGAACGGCCAAGGAGATAGGGCGCCAGATAGGTCTCTGGACTCCGCAGGACGGAGACAGGGAAATCATCACCGGTCCGGAGTTTGCAGCCCTCTCGGACGAGGAACTTGCTCGCCGTGTGATGGACTTGAAGATCATTGCCCGGGCGCGCCCCATGGACAAAAAACGGCTTGTAGAGGCGCTGCAGAAACTCGACCAGGTGGTGGCCGTGACGGGCGACGGAACCAACGACGCACCTGCCCTCAAGGCGGCCCACGTCGGACTATCGATGGGCGACGGAACGGCCGTGGCCAAGGAGGCGAGCGATATCACGATCATCGACAACTCGTTCTCTTCCATCGGCAAGGCCGTGATGTGGGGACGCTCGCTCTACAAGAACATCCAGCGCTTCCTGCTCTTCCAGCTCACGGTCAATGTGGCGGCGTGCTTCATCGTCCTGAGCGGAGCCTTCATGGGCACGCAGAGCCCGCTCACGGTCACGCAGATGCTATGGGTGAACCTCATCATGGACACCTTTGCCGCCATGGCTCTGGCTTCGCTGCCGCCCTCGGAGCGCGTGATGCGGGACAAGCCGCGAGACCGCAAGGCCTTCATCCTCACCCGCGCGATGTATGAAAATATCCTGGGTGTGGGCGGCTGCTTCTTCGTCTTGCTCTTTGTGCTGCTCTATATCTTCGAGCACGCCGGCATCACGAGCCTCATGGACTTGCTCCACGTGCGCCTCGGAGCGTCCGACGGACTGACCCGCTACGAGGAGACGCTCTTCTTCACCATCTTCGTGATGACCCATTTCTTCTATCTCTTCTGTTCCAGGGCCTTCGAGACGGGACGCAGCGCCCTCCATTTCAAGGGCTGCAAGGGACTGCTGCTGATCGTGGCCATCATCTTCATTGGACAGATAGCCATGGTAGAACTGCCGGGAATACAGCATTTCTTCAACGTCTGCGACCTCAAAGTGGCGGACTGGGCCATCATCATCCTGGGCTCTTCCCTCGTCCTGTGGGTGCGGGAGGGCTGGAGCTGGCTCAAGCGCTGCGTCGGCTAAGGGAGCAGAATCTGTGTGCTGGGCGGGCGCGCCTCGAACTTTTTGCGCCCGCCAGGCACAAAAACGCGGGTATCATTTTGCCATTCGGCCTTATTTTTGTATTTTTGCATCCTTGAACTTTCGCGAAGGGGAAGAGCCACGCTGCTTGCTAGATCTTTCCCCTCTCTGCGGCAACAATTCAACAAGGCAAAGGCTGACTATGGCAACAAACGACAAGGGACTTACCCCCATGATGCGGCAGTTTTTCTCGATGAAGGAGAAGCACCCCGAGGCGCTGCTGCTCTTCCGCTGCGGCGACTTCTATGAGACCTACTGCGACGACGCGGTGGAGGCTGCGCGCATCCTGGGCATCACGCTCACGCGTCGCAACAACGGAGCGGCGAGTGGGGCGGAGATGGCGGGTTTTCCCCACCATGCCCTCGACACCTATCTGCCGAAACTCATCCGCGCGGGAAAGCGTGTGGCCATCTGCGACCAACTGGAGGATCCGAAGAAAAAGCGGGCCGCCATCAAGGGCAAGAAGGGCCTTTCGGAGATGGACAAGATGGTGAAGCGCGGCATTACCGAACTCGTGACGCCGGGCGTGGCCATGGGAGACAACGTGCTCAACTACAAGGAGAACAACTTTCTTGCCGCCATCCATTTCGGTAAGGGGGCTTGCGGTGTGAGCTTGCTTGATATTTCCACGGGAGAGTTTCTCACCGGAGAGGGCAACTACGACTATGTGGAGAAACTCCTGGGCAACTTCCAGCCGAAGGAAGTGCTCTACGACCGCACGCGCAAGCAGGACTTTGAACAGCAGTTTGGTACCAAATTCGTCACCTTTGAACTCGACGACTGGGTCTTCACCGATCAGACGGCGCGGCAGAAGCTCCTCAAGCATTTCAAAACCAAGAACCTCAAGGGTTTTGGCGTGGACCACCTGCGCAACGGCATCGTTGCCGCAGGGGCCATCATGCAGTATCTGGAATTGACCCAGCACACACATATCTCTCATATCACCTCGCTGCGCCGCATCGAGGAGGACCGCTACGTACGTCTCGACCGCTTCACCATCCGATCCCTGGAGCTCCTCCAGCCGATGCAGGAGGAGGGCACGAGTCTGCTTGACGTCATCGATCATACGGTCACGCCGATGGGCGGACGCATGATCCGACGGTGGACGGTCTTCCCGCTGCGCGATGTCAGGCAGATCAACGAGCGGCTCGATGGTGTGGAGTATTTCTACCGCGACACGGACTTCCGCGAGACGGTGGACGACGAGTTTCACCGCATCGGCGACCTGGAGCGCATTATCTCCAAGGCAGCGGTGGGCCGCATCTCACCCCGAGAGGTCAACCAGTTGCGCCATGCGCTGGCTGCCACTGTGCCCGTGAAGACGGCTTGCCTGGAGTCGGACAACGAGGCGATGCGGCGTGTGGGCGAGCGACTGAACCTCTGCGAGACGCTCCGAAAGAGAATAGAGCAGGAGATACAGCCCGACCCACCCCTGCAGATCAACAAGGGGGGCGTGATAGCGGCGGGCTTCAGTCCTGAGCTCGACGACCTGCGATCCATCCGCGACAATGGCAAGGAGTATCTGTTGCAGATACAGCAGCGGGAGATGGAAAAGACGGGTATCAGTTCGCTGAAGATAGGCTTCAACAACGTCTTCGGCTACTACCTGGAGGTACGCAACACGTTCAAGGACAGGGTGCCAGCGGAGTGGGTGCGCAAGCAGACCCTCGCCCAGGCGGAGCGCTACATCACCGAGGAACTGAAGGAGTATGAGGAGAAAATCCTCGGTGCCGACGAGAAGATCATCGCCCTCGAGACTTCGCTCTTCATGCAGTTGGTGGAGGACATGAGGGAGTATATCCCGCAGATTCAGATCAATGCCAATGTCATAGCCCATCTCGACTGCCTGCTCTCCTTTGCCAAGGTGGCGGAGGAGCAGGGCTACGTGCGCCCCGTGGTCGATGAGAGCGACGTGCTCGACATCAGCCAGGGTCGCCATGCTGTCATCGAGACGCAGCTTCCTGTCGGGGAGCGATATGTCCCCAATGATGTCTATCTGGACACGGAGCGCCAGCAGATTGTGATGATCACGGGTCCTAATATGTCGGGTAAGTCGGCCTTGCTGCGCCAGACGGCCCTCATAGCAATCATGGCCCAGATGGGCTGTTTCGTGCCTGCCGAGCGCGCCCGCATAGGACTGGTGGACAAGGTCTTTACAAGAGTGGGCGCCAGCGACAGTCTCTCCACGGGTGAATCAACGTTTATGGTGGAGATGACCGAGGCTGCCAATATTCTCAACAACGTCACGCCACGCTCGCTCGTGCTCTTCGACGAACTGGGGCGCGGCACGTCCACCTACGACGGCATCTCCATAGCCTGGGCCATCGTGGAATATCTCCACGAGCACAAGCGTGCCCAGGCTCGCACGCTCTTTGCCACCCACTACCATGAGCTCAACGAGATGGAGAAACGCTTCGACCGCATCAAAAACTACAATGTGAGCGTCAAGGAGATGGATGGCAAGGTGATCTTCCTCCGCAAACTGGAGCGTGGAGGCAGCGAGCACTCCTTTGGTATCCATGTGGCCGAGATAGCAGGTATGCCGCCCTCCATCGTCCGCAGGGCTTCGACGATCCTGAAGCAGCTGGAGGCGGACAACGCTCAGGTGGGGTCGGCGGGAAAACCGAATGTGGAGAATGTGGCGACGACCGACGGAATGCAGATGTCGCTCTTCCAGCTCGACGACCCCGTGCTCTCGCAGATCCGCGACGAGATACTACATCTCGACATCGACCACCTCACGCCGATGGACGCACTCAACAAGCTCAACGATATCAAGCGAATACTCAATGGCAAATAGCCCCTGGAGAGCGGCGTGCAGCATAATAAAATATAATAATGAGTTGGAACGCATGGCTATACAAGCAAAATTGCGTAACTTTGCACCCCAATCGAGTGATTGACTCAATTTATAAGGTAATAAGAACTTCAACAAGGAAAACAGAATGGCATATCTTTTTTCATCAGAGTCTGTCTCTGAAGGACATCCCGATAAAGTAGCGGACCAGATTAGCGACGCTTTGCTCGACCAGTTTTTGGCCTATGACGACAAGGCACATTGCGCCATCGAGACTTTCAACACAACGGGACAGGTGGTGATCATGGGCGAGGTGCGCTCCACGGAGTATGTCGATTTGCAGACCGTGGCCCGCAAGACCATCGACCGTATTGGCTACAATAAGGCTGAGTATCAGTTTGACTCGAAGTCTTGTGGTATTCTGACTGCCATTCACGAGCAGAGCGAGGATATCGATCGGGGCGTCAGCCGCGAGGACGAGGAGGCGCAGGGTGCTGGCGACCAGGGAATGATGTTCGGCTACGCCTGCAATGAGACGGCCAACTATATGCCCGTCACGCTCGATCTCGCTCATCTCATCATGCGGACGCTGGCAGACATCCGCAAGGAGGGTAAGCAGATGACCTATCTCCGCCCCGACTCCAAGAGCCAGGTGACAGTGGAATATAGCGACGAGGGTGTGCCGCAGCGCATCGTCACCATCGTCGTATCGACACAGCACGACCCCTTCATGGACGACGACGAGGCAATGCTGGCCCAGATTCAAAAGGATGTGGAGGAAATACTCATGCCGCGGGTGAAGGCGCAGATCGAGTCGGAGTCCGTCCTCGCACTCTTCAACGACGACATACAATATTTGGTCAACCCCACGGGCAAGTTTGTCATTGGTGGTCCTCACGGCGACACGGGCCTGACGGGCCGCAAGATCATTGTCGATACCTACGGCGGACGTGGTGCCCATGGTGGCGGCGCCTTTTCGGGCAAGGATTCTTCCAAGGTGGACCGATCGGCCGCCTATATGGCGCGCTACATTGCCAAAAACATGGTGGCTGCGGGTGTGGCCGATGAGGTGCTCGTGCAATTGGCCTATGCTATCGGCAAGGCGGAGCCCGTGAGTGTCTATGTCAATACTTATGGACGCAAGCATGTGGCGATGAGCGACGGCGAGATAGCCGCAAAGATAAAGGGTCTTTTCGATCTGAAGCCTAAGGCCATAGAGCGCCAGCTCAAGCTGCGC
>ULTT01016511.1_pt1 | contig 16777 bp, 15 predicted proteins | sample 1957831 | NCBI WGS metagenome assembly ULTT01 (sample SAMEA4835740, study PRJEB28245) | human gut metagenome | biome: gut microbiome; material: fecal sample | place: Denmark | collected 2008 | reverse complement strand
TACGCAGATACAATTATACGCAGATACAATTATACGCAGATACGCAGAATGATACAATCGGTGATAATGGTGGCGCTGGGTGGCGCCTTGGGTTCGGCAGCACGTTATGTGGTGTCGCGTGTGGTGCAAGAGCAGTGTGCTACGACTTTTCCGCTGCACACCTTTGCGGTGAATGTGGTGGGATGCCTGTTGATAGGACTAGTGTGCGGCCTGGCAGCGCGCCTTGATGGCCTGGGCGATGGCCTGAAACAGTTTCTTACGGTGGGCTTTTGTGGCGGTTTTACCACCTTCTCAACCTTTTGCAACGAAAACTTGGCGCTGCTGCGTGGCGGCGCTTTACTCACCGCTGCCCTTTATGCAGCCCTCAGCCTGTTTGTGGGTCTGCTGGCTGTGTATGCGGGCTTGCTGATAGCGCGGCAGTGATGTTTTGCGTTGCTCCACTTGTCCTTGTGTTCCTTATTTGAACAAATCGTTCATCGTGATGACTTTCTGAATTCTTCCAGCATACTCGTTGAATTTTAATCCGTATGTTGTAATGAGCGTCAGATGGAGCGCGTTTTTGCATTTTGTTTCTTCAATGAAGGTGCTGAGCTTATGACGTAGATTTTTATCATAGCTTGAGCTTATACTGAAGTCGTCTTCACAGAATTTCATCTCGCAGATGTTGTTGATGTGGTCGGCTCGTTCGATAACGAGATCAATTTGTGCGCCCTCTTTTGCTTTTCGGCTTTTCCACGGACTGGCTTCTGTTTGCACACCACTAATGCCAAGGGCTTGTTTGATTTGTGGTAGGTGACATATGCAAAGGGTTTCGAAGGTGAAACCGCGCCATGCTGTGAACGAAGGCGTAAGCAGATTGTCTTGCCAAAATGTGGGGTTGGTGTTTTTTTTACCATCAATAAATGAAAGATAGAATTTGCTGTAAAAGTCGGTGAGGCGATAGTAAATCTCGCGCTTGGGGTAATCGTATTTTACGTATGAGGTGATAAAGTCGCTGACTTCTAATGTTTTTAAAGTGGCCGAAAGGCCTCCACCATCAGTTGTTTTTGTCTGTTCAAGAATTTCTTTCCTCGTATAGCCTTGTTGCTTTTGGGCAAGTAAACGTACGATGGTCTTGCACTCTTCGGCATTGGTGAATAGAGACGAATAGAGACGGTCAAACTCTAATTTAAGTTTGGCATTGGGTTCAAAGAATAGCCTGTCGATGTTTTGTGTTAAACTTCGACCTTTTTGCAGCATGGAGATATAATAAGGTATTCCGCCTGTGGCCATATAACATTGTAGCTGATCAAACTTGGACATAACAATGTCGTTGGCTTGATAGTATTTTTCACATTCGCCTAAAGTGAAGGGACGTAATTTTATTTCATCGGTCGTTCGGTCAAACAGCCCTCCTTTGTTGTTTAATAACTTGTCTGAAATCCATGACGTAGCTGAACCACAAACAATGAGCATTAGCTTCTCTCTTCCTGCTCCCCAGCCATTCCAAAAGTGTTCTAAGGCTGTGATGAAGCCTGAGCGGGGCGTGTCCATCCATGGCAATTCATCGATAAATACTACTTGGCGTTTGCTCGTACCTTGCTCTTCAAGGAGGGCGATGAGCGCGTTAAACGCTTCTAACCAATCGGCTGGAATGTGTTTTAGCGTGCTGCCGTATTTTACAAGGGAAGAATAAAAATTGCTGAGCTGCTGGTCTTTTAATTTCTTTCCCCTCAATTCGTAAGGCGACAGACCTGTATGATAGAAATTGAACTTATCACCCAGCAATTCTCTCACAAGAAATGTTTTGCCCACTCTCCTTCGCCCATAGATAACGGCGAAGACGGGCTTATTTGCTTGATACAGAGCCTTTATCTCTTTGATTTCGTGCTCTCTCCCGATGATTTTTTGTGCCATAATGGTGTTGTTATTTTGCTGCAAATATACTGAAAATATTGTTTCCAGCAAAATAAGCGTTCGCTATTTTGCTGGAAACGGGGTGAAAGAGATGCTTCCAGCAAAATAGCGAACGTTTATAAGGGTATGTGTGTAAAACAAAGGTGATATTATTTCTTTGTTTTCTTGCTTGTTTTCTTTTCAGCTTTCTTCTCAGCTTTCTTGTCGTCGGCCTTCTTTTCGTCAACCTTTTTATTCTCGGCCTTTACTTTTGGCGTGAGCAGTGCGCGGTATTCGTCGGGGGCGTTTAGCAAGCGCACGGCCTCTTTGTATTGTGGGTCGTAGCGCAGGCTGTGCTCGATGGCACCCTTTTGGTAATAGTAGATGGCCATGATGTCGAGGGCGATGAGCTGCTTGATGTGCTCTTTGTTGTAGGGCCAGTCGAGCTCTTTCGCCAGGTTATGGCTCAACTTCTTCTTCAGAGCCTCGAAGTCGGCCTTGGCATCATCGTAATAGCCCTCAAACTGTGCCACGCGTTCAAGCTCTTTCAGGTATTTCTCGCTCAAGCGGTCGTAGCTGAAGCCACTGGCCAGCACGGCTTTCTTAAACTCGTCGTAGTCGGCATCAGAAAGCTCAAAGTCGGCGGGTGACGCCACGGTGGGGTGCTTCTTCATGTATTCTACCTCGTAGTTGAGCAGCACGCTGGTGGTGTCTACACGGTCGAGATAGAGGGCGATGTTAGGCATTGAGTCGGCCTTCATCACAATGTCGGGGTTGATGCCACCGCCATCGCGCACCTCGCGCCCTGCTGCTGTGTAGAAGAGGTGTGTGAGCGAGTCGGGCACATGCTCGGTATATCCGCCTTTGGCGTGCTTGTAGTTGATGGCCTGTATGCAGCGTCCGCTGGGGATGTAATATTTTGCGGTGGTGAGCTTTAGTTTGCCGTTATAGGGTAGCGGCACGTTGGGCACCTGTACCAAGCCTTTGCCGTAGGTGCGTGTGCCAACGACGACGGCGCGGTCGAGGTCTTGCAGTGCTCCGCTGGTAATTTCGCTGGCACTGGCTGTGGCTTCGTTCACCAGCACCACGATGGGCATTACGGTGTCGATAGGCTCAACGGTGGTGGCAAACGTCTGGTTGGCGTTCTTTATCTTGCCCTTCATGGTGAGTAGCGTCTTGCCCTTGGGTATGAACATGTTTAAGATGCTGATGGCCTCTTGCACCGAGCCACCACCATTGTCGCGCAGGTCGATGATGAGCTTCTTAGCACCGCGCTGCTTCAGGTCGATGAAGGCGCGACGGAAGTCTTTTGACGAACCTTCAAGAAACTGTGTGTAATTGATGACGCCGATGTCGCCCTCCTTCATGCCGTAGTAGGGTAGGTAGGGCATCTGTATGGCTTTGCGCGTAATCTTCATGGTGAGCTTCTTGCCTGTGGTGGGGCGCAGCACCTTTAGCTCGAGCGTGGTGCCAGGGTTTCCGCGTAGGTGGTCGCTGACATACTGGTTGGTTTTGTCGGTCATGTCTTCGCCATCGATGCTCAGAATGATGTCGCCTTTCTTTAGGCCTGCTTCGGCAGCGGGCATACCCTCGTAGGGCTCGTTTATCACTACGCGCTTTTGCTTGAAGTTGTAGCTGATGATGGCGCCCACGCCCGCATACTTGCCCGTCATCATCTCCTTATATTCGGCAGCCTTGTCTTCGGGATAGTAGGTGGTGTAGGGGTCGAGGCTATGTAGCATGGTGTTGATGGCGGTGCCCACCACGTCGGTAGCGTTCAGCGTGTCAACATACATGAAGTCGAGGTTCTTGTATATGGCGTTGAACACCTCAAGGTTTTTGGCCACATCATAGTTGTGGTCGTTCATGTTTTGTGCGGCCAGCGGCAGCGAGAGCAACCACAGGGCCAAGGCAATTAATTTTTTCATTGCAGCGGTATAACTTATATGTTATGTTTTTTGTTCTGTTATGTTTCTTTATTTATTATGTTCTGTTCTTTGTTGTGTTCAGATCCTTTGCCGCGTTCTGTTTTTTATTGCGTTCTGTTCTTTGTTGCGTTCTGTTCAGATACGTTATATTCTTTTCTGTTCCGTTACCTTCTGTCGTGTTATTTCTTGTTTCCTTTTTAACAAGATGGACTGCACCTACACCTTATTATATATAATAGATAAGGGCGGAAGAAAAAATTTTCTTCGTGAGGATGTATCGGCTGTGCTTCGCGATGAAGCGTTGTCGGCTTTCGAGAACATCGTTATCGGCTTTCACGAATACAAAAGTACGACATTAACCCCGTATAACAGAGAAAAACACCACTTTTTTATCTATTTTTAGCCTTAAAATAAAAAAAGTGAGAAAAAAGTTTCGAAAAAGTTTGGAGAAAACAAAAAAATGCTTTACCTTTGCACACGCAATTCAGAACAATGCTTCAATAGCTCAGTTGGTTAGAGCACCTGACTGTTAATCAGGGGGTCGTTGGTTCAAGCCCATCTTGAAGCGCTCATTGCAAAGCCTTGTAAGCAACCGCTTACAAGGCTTTTTTTATGCCGTTTTGTGTCGGCGCGAGGCGGGGTGCCATTTTCACGGATCGCTCATGGGTAACGTAGTACGCCCAATTTTTTCGCACCAAAAAACTATCGCGCTGCATCAATGTGTAATAAAAATATTAATAATATTTACCCAAACATGTATATGTAAAAAATAATTTACTAAATTTGCAGTGGAGAATGGTGTCAGCGGATGTCGGCCTCCATTTTTGTGGAGAATATATTAGCGTTTGCTATTCGGTCATGCACATTGGAACGTAGGAAATTTCAAAACAAGCATTGAAAGAACGATTTATAGCGAGCGTTCACGATATCGTGGGCGTTACTTGTCGTCTTTCTCAGCTTTTCCTACGGCTGCAATGTGGACAGGTTTCGTCCACGTGTTGTATCCGTAGGTAAAAGAAAAACCGTGGCATTCGCATTTTAGAAGATTATAAGTGTAACTTTTAAAATGTAATAGATTATGGAAACAGATTTTTCAAAACTCTCAAACTATCACAAAGTAGAGAGATTTATTCAAAATTTAGGTCCTGTAACAAGAGACCAGATTCATGAATTCATCAATGATCATAACATGCCTGAAGGTATGCAAATATGCCATGATTTGTTGGCTGCAAAGGTTATTGAAGAAGTTGATGGTTGGTATCGCATTAAAGATTAGTTAAAAATAAAGCTATGCAAGAAAACTACAAAGCGTTTTTTTCGCAAGACGGAAAAGATTATGAAGCTAATGTCGCTTTGTCGAACCAAAACGAACATTTGCAAGAATCTAAAAAGATTGATTCCGTGGCCGAACAGGTCAAGAGCATTGCAAACAATAGCGACTGCCAGCAGAAGATAGAAAAAGATGACATAAAAATAGTGAAGCTATGAACAAATTTTTAAGTATGTTGGTGCTTCTGATCTGCACCAACTTGGCAACAATGTTTGCCCAAAACACAACATTGGAGGTTGACAACCAATATCCTGGTTGGTTGTCAAGCAAGATTCCGTTTAAAGATCAAGCAAGCGTACAGAACCTTACAGTTACAGGATACATAAACGGTACGGATGTTAAGTTTATTAGAGAATTGATAAACAACAGACAACTATCGCATCTGGACTTGTCTGATGCCAATATTGTTGCTGGTGGGGACGCGTATTATGTTGATTCGAAAGTCTCATACAAAATATATAAAGACAACACCATTGGTAGCTATATGTTCACGACGGGCTACAATAGTAAACTGACATATTTGTCATTGCCAAAATCTGTAACAAAAATAAATTTAGACAATCGTATAGATTATTGTGATGACAACCTTGACACATTGGTTATTGGTGGAGATTTAAAAATGCTACGTTCTATGGATGTGTGTCAAACAAAAAAATATTTGATGATAAGAGAAGGAGTAGATTCTTTAAACGCAACAAATATACAAGCTAAAAGTGTTCATTTACCTACTACGATAAAATATCTAGATAGGAAAACGTTTAGAATTGATACCGTTAAAGCAAACATTGAAAACATAGATTATTTTAATAATAGATGTGTCTATTCAGGCAATAGCTTGAATTATGATATTGGAGTACTTGACAATGACACCATTACTCTTTCAGAAAATTTGTCAAAATGGAATGTTAATGCTTTTCGGGTAAAGGATGGTACAACGATATTCTTAAACGACAAATTGAAGGAAATAAACTTTAATATTGATTTTGGTTCATCAAGCACATGGAATGGAGGTGCATTGTCAGCAAAGAATCTAATAATTCATTCACCAAGTAGAACTCCGATCAAAATTGATAGTAAAGGTCTGTTTAGTACGGCAACGATATATGTACCCAAAGGCAGTGTTGAAGCTTATAAAAGTCAATTGCCTTGGTCAAATGCGACTATCTTAGAAGAAAAGGTTCCAGTAACAGGAATTAGATTCGACAAAGAGAACATATTGTTGTCAGAAATAGGAGAGACAGCTTTGCTTCGTGCAACAGTATTGCCGGAAGATGCTGACAATAAAAATGTTAGATGGGAGTCGTCGAACGAAAAAGTTGCAACGGTAGAGAATGGCATCGTAACTTGCAAAGGATATGGCACGGCAGAAATATCTGCAACAACAGAAGATGGTGGCTTTACTGCTGTTTGTAAAGTGACAGCTGAAAGAAAAGAAATTCTTCCCACATCTATAACATTGGATAAGGCAGATGTAACAATGAACGTTGGCGAAACCACGAAACTAAAAGCAGATGTTTGGCCTACCGATGCTGACAACAAGAGCGTTATATGGAATTCAGATAATGAAGATATTGCAAAGGTGTCTTCTGATGGTGTCGTAACAGCCGTTAAGGCAGGAAAAACCAAAGTGTATGCCACAACGCAAGCTAATAATCTCAAGGCAGAATGTGAGATAACGGTTTTGCAGCCAGTTACAGGAATAGAAATGGACAAGGCAAGCATTTCTTTCACATATATAGGTGAGACTGTTCAACTGACAGCGAAGTTGTTGCCAGAAGATGCAAGCAACCAAAATGTCACTTGGGAATCATCAGACACAAAGGTGGCTATTGTAAGCAAGGGAAAAGTTGTTTGCACAGGCTTCGGCACCGCCGTTATTTCTGCTGTTTCGGCAGATGGCGGCTTTATGGCAACGTGCATAATAAATGCAACAACAGGAATTGAAGGCATAACCGATGATGCTCCTCAAAAGGTTATAAAGCGTTATGATATTACTGGCCGAGAAATAAGTCAGCCTGTCAATGGAATTAATATTGTGAAGACAGAAGATGGTCGCGTGTTAAAAATTTCTGTGAAAAGAAAATAATAGAATATTGAAATAATAGCGATTGACTTTAAGAAAAAGCTATTACATGAATAAAAATCCCAGTCAAGTTGCTATTGCTTGGCTGGGATTTTTAATTTCACACATTTCCCGGTATTTGTTTATGCGATATTGTATGAAAGAGGCGGATGCCTTTATAAACCGCTATAGCTATAGCCCATTGTGTAGGAAATGGCGCAGGTGAAGGTGGGTGATACCATTGTCATCGTTGCGGGTGAGCAAGGGAGTCATGGAGATGACATACTTGGGATAGTTGTCCTTGATGGCTCTAAGATTGCCAAACTCTCTTTCGCGTGTGGTTTCGTCGGCGATGATGTAAGAAGCCTGAACATAGATGCGTTGACCGTCGGGCTTGGTGCCGACAAAATCAATCTCGGCAGCCTGTAGCTGTCCCACAAACTATACCACTTTTATCTTCTATAACGAATAAAACGGTGCGTTTTTGTGTTTTTATCTTTTATAGAAGATAAAAAAGATGCTTTTTATACCTTGCGTTTGGTGATAATAGGTGCCTTTGATGCCTTCCTATAATAATCTTTAACAAAAGTTTTTAAGAAAGGAAGTGTTGTTTCCACCTTTTGGGGTAAGTTTGCAGCGAGAAAAGAAAATAAACGTATAACCTAAAAGATATACATATATGGAAAAGGATATGACTCTGGCTTGCGAACATCGCTCAATGACAACATTCACTGCTTTTGCTGGTATTGCCACACGTGCTTTGGCCCTTGCTGCCAATGGTGTGCTGAAGAATGTAAGAAATGGTGTTGATTGGCTCCGTAGATATTATAGTAAGGCGCTCGACCGTGAGCTGTCGATGCGTCAGACATGGCTGCTTGTTAATGCACAAGCGGCGTTCTTCTTTACCTTCTTGCCGGCCGAGGCTCCGTGGGCGTTTCGTGCCGTGGGTGCCCTCTGGCTATGGAAAGCCATAGCTGCCTGCAAGAAAGCATTGTGAAGAAGAACTGGGGTGTGGGTATTGAACAGCCTGTTTGCCTTTAGAACAGGCTGTTCAATGTTTAAAGAATGGTGCTCAATGTTTAAAGAATGGTGCTCAATGTTTAGAACATAGTGCTTACGCGTCGTATGCCGCTTACCAAGGCATCAATCTCGTCTTTGGTGTTGTAGAGGGCAAACGATGCGCGCACGGTGCCTTGTATGCCAAGACGCTCCATAAGTGGCTGTGCGCAATGATGACCTGTGCGCACGGCAATGCCGAGGCGGTCGAGTAGTGTGCCCATGTCGAGGTGGTGAATATCGCCTACGAGGAACGACACCACAGCATCTTTATTGGGCGTGTCGCCAAAGAGACGCATGCCAGGTATGGTGCGCATTTGCTCCATACAGTAGGTGGTGAGCTCGCGCTCGTGGGCTGCGATGTTGTCCATGCCCAGAGTTGACACATATTTTAAGGCGGTGGCCAGGCCGTGTGTGGCAACATAATCGGGGGTGCCCGCTTCAAATTTGAAGGGCAACTTCTCAAACACGGTGCGCTCGAAGGTTACGCTCTCTATCATTTCGCCACCACCCTGATAGGGCGGCAGACGGTCGAGCCAGGCTTCTTTGCCATAGAGCACGCCCACACCTGTGGGGCCATATATTTTGTGGCCGCTGAAGGCAAAGAAGTCGCAGTCGATGTCTTGCACGTCGACCTTGAAGTGAGGGGTCGACTGTGCGCCGTCAACCAATACGGGCACGCCGTGGCTGTGCGCTATGCGACAGATGTCTTTCACAGGATTTACGGTGCCCAGCACATTGCTTACATGTGCAACGCTTACGAAGCGTGTGCGCTCGTTGAACAGTTGTTCAAAGGCTTGCATGTCGAGGGCACCTGTATCGGTCATGGGTATGACGCGTAGGGCGATGCCTTTGCGTGCGGCCTGCAGCTGCCAGGGCACAATGTTGCTGTGGTGCTCCATGACGCTGACGATGACCTCGTCGCCCTCGTGCATGAAGGCGTCGACGTATGACGACACCACGAGGTTGATGCTTTCTGTGGTGCCACGTGTGAAGATTATTTCTTCGGTCTTCGGGGCATTGATAAACTGCCTTACGGTTTCGCGAGCCGCCTCGTGCAGGTCGGTGGCCTGCTGCGAGAGGTAATGTACGCCGCGATGCACGTTGGCGTTGACATTAAGATATTCGTCGCGCATGGCGTCGAGCACACAGAGGGGCTTCTGTGTGGTGGCAGCATTGTCAAGATAAACCAGCGGCTTATCGTAGACGGTGCGCGCGAGAATGGGGAAATCGTCTCTTACCTGTTGTATGTTATACATCTTTTTTCTTTTTAATATTGGGGCTAAGCTTTTTTAAGCCTAACTAAGCTAAGCCTTTCTAAGCTTTTCTAAGCCTAACTAAGCCTTTATAGGCCTACCTAAGCCGAGGTGATTGGAGAGCGAGAGCGGCAAAGCTATAGGATTTTTCACTTTTCACTTTTCACTCTTCACTTTCTCTTTATTTGCACAGCTTGCAGCCTTCACACTTGCTCAGTTCGCCACGGAAGCGTTTTTCAACAAGGTGGTGTAGGCGGTCGCGAAGCGGTTCGAGTTTTATCTGGTCGATAACCTCGTTGACGAAAGCAAACTCAAGGAGAAGTTTGGCCTCTTTCTCGCTGATGCCACGCTGGCGCATATAGAAGAGGGCGGCATCGTTGAGTTGGCCTACGGTAGAGCCGTGTGAGCACTTCACATCGTCGGCATAAATCTCGAGCATGGGCTGTGTGTACATGCGGGCCTCGCGGGTGGCGCACAAGTTTTGGTTGCGCTCTTCGCTGATGGTTTTCTGTGCTCCGTGGCGCACCAGCACGCGGCCGGCAAAGGCGCCTGTGGCTTGGTCGTTGAGCACATACTTGTATAGCTCGTGCGAGGTGCAGTGCGACACCTGATGGTCGATGAGCGTGTTGTTATCGACGTGTTGCTCTTTGTCGGCCACCACACATCCGTTGCACCAGCACTCGGCACCTTCGCCCTTCAAGATGAGGTCGAGACGGTTGCGCGTAACGCCGTTGTGCAGTGTGATAACGTTGTGGTTGACGCGGGCGTTGGCCTGCTCTTCAATATATACGTTGCTCACGCGAGTGTTTTTATAGTGGGTTTCTTCCAAACAGTAGAGATCGAGCGAGGCGTTGTCGGCCACGAAAGCTTCTATCACCTGTGTGGTGAGGAAGCGACGGTCGTCGGCAGCATGGTCGCAGAACAAGAATTTGGCTTCGCTGCCTGGCTCCATGATGATGAGCACACGGCGGTTAATCATCAGTTCTACGTCGGCACGCAAGATGTTGATAACCTGTATGGCGCGGTCAATCTTCACGTTGCGGGGCACATACACCACCAGACCGTCTTGTGCCAACATGGTGTTAAGAGCGGTGATGCTGTCGGTAGCGCTGTCGGCCAATTTGCCGTAATACTGGCTTACCACCTCGGGGTGAGTGGTGGCAAAGGAGCAGAGCGAGTCGATCACTACGCCTTCGGGCAACTGTGCCTTGGGCAGCGCCTGATGGTAGAAGGTATCGTTGACCATGAAATAGAGCGATGTACTAAGGTTGGGCACATCGCAACGGAAAGCTTCGTAGGGGTCGACCGGAATGTTAAGGCGGTTGATGTTTAAACCATAATTGGGCTTAAACAGCTCGGCCATGTCGGTATATTTGTATCGCTCTACCTTGCGTGTGGGAAACCCTTGCCGTTTGAAGTGTGCAAAGGCCTCGTCGCGCAGTGCGTTCATAGGCTCGGCGCTATGCTGGCACAATGCCTCGCGACACTGGGTGTAGAGGTCGATATATTGTTGTTCGCTGTTCATTATCGTGACTTTTGAATATTGTGTTTTTAAGTTTTGAATGATTGTTATGATGAGAAATCATTCAAAGCTATTCTCCCACTTCGGCCTTTATCCAGTCGTATCCGCGGGCCTCAATCTCTTTTGCCAGTTCGGGGCCAGCGGTCTTCACGATGCGACCTTTGTAGAGCACGTGCACCACGTTGGGTTTGATCATGTCGAGCAAGCGCTCGTAGTGGGTGATAACGATGGCCGATGTCTCTGACGTGTGCATTTTGTTTACGCCGTCAGCCACGATGCGCATAGCATCAACGTCGAGGCCCGAGTCGGTCTCGTCAAGGATAGAGAGTTTGGGCTCGAGCATGGCCATCTGGAAAATTTCGTTACGCTTCTTCTCGCCACCTGAGAAACCTTCGTTTACTGAACGGCGGGTAAACTTGCTGTCGAGCTCTACCACCTTACGCTTTTCGTTCATGAGCTTGATAAACTCGGCAGCCTTCAGTTCGGGCAGACCCTGATATTTGCGCTTCTCGTTTACGGCTGCTTTAAGGAAGTTGGTCATCGACACGCCAGGTATCTCAACAGGATATTGGAACGAGAGGAACAGACCCTCGTTAGCGCGCTCTTCGGGTTTCATCTCAAGCAGGTTCTTGCCGTTGAAGATGGCTTCGCCCTCGGTTACCTCATACAGAGGGTTTCCTGTGAGCACGGCGCTCAGTGTCGACTTGCCCGAACCGTTCGGACCCATGATGGCGTGTATCTCGCCATCATTTATCGTGAGGTTGATGCCTCGTAGTATTTCCTTATCGCCAATTTTGGCGTGGAGGTTCTTTACTTCTAACATATTTAGCGTTTTTGTTTTTATCTTTTTTATTATTCTGTTTTCTTTTGTGGCCGCTGGCTGTCATTGCTTTATCAATAAGCATCGAGCACACGCTTCAATCTTGCCTTCTGATGTTCCTGTTTCGTTTCCTTTTTAGGCTCATCGTCGGGGCAATAGAGTCCGAGCGCTGTCGCTATAAACTTGTAGAGTGTGTTGCCGTCGTCAGATGTGAATCTGAACGGGAACGTAAGCTTCAGTCCAATCTGTATGTTATGGCGGTGCATGTTGGAACGCATATCGTAGGTCTCGGGCTGTCCGTTGTATGTTGTGCTTACGCTTGTCTTGCCCTTGATGGCGAGCGGGAAGCCGTATTGAAACTCAAGGGCGAGCGATGAGAACAGGTAGCAGTCGAGACCAATGGCTGGTGCCACGCTAAAGCGCGGATAGCTTATAGAGTAGTGGCGCTCATGGCTATAGCTTGTTCCCATGCCCGAAGAGCTGGCCTCCATGTAGCCCGTCTCGTTCTGCGTCCCCACGTTGGTGTAGGTCATCAGGGCGGCGTAAGGCTGTATAGCGCAACCATTGGACAACGGATAATAGCGTGCGCCCAGCACGATATTGCGCAACGTTGCCGACACGTCGCCGCTGAACCATTGGAGCGTCTCGGCGTTATAGCCTCCCACCACCGAAAAGTGGTCGTTGGGAAGATAATACTCCAACATGATGTTGCCCAACGGGTTTGCGAACGAAGCCGCTCTCTCGTCATGCGCTGCATTATGGTCTCTATTCGCTGTCGTAGGACAAGAAAGGTTCATGCCCGTTATTACTGCCCAGCGGCGCGGCATGTCGTCGTCATCATCATTGGCGGCATTGGCAGCAACGTTAGCGGCAGCATTGACATTGGCAGCAGTCAGCGTGCTAAACGGAAAAGTTGAAAGAGCTGCAAGAACAGCCGATATTATTGTTTTGCGAAACACTTCTCTTCAAAATTTAAAACTCAAAACCCAAAGAATACTATCCCACTGTTCCTTCAAGCGACACGCTAAGAAGCTTCTGTGCCTCGACGGCAAACTCCATAGGCAACTTGTTGAGCACCTCTTTGGCGTAGCCGTTTACGATGAGGCCCACGGCCTGCTCGGTGGGGATGCCACGCTGGTTGCAGTAGAAGAGCTGGTCTTCGCTGATCTTAGAGGTTGTGGCCTCGTGCTCTACCACCGCACTGTCGTTGTGAATGTCCATGTAGGGGAAGGTGTGGGCACCACAGTCGGAGCCCAGCAGCAGCGAGTCGCACGATGAGTAGTTGCGCGCGTTGTCGGCCTTGCTGGTGGCGCGCACCAGTCCGCGGTACGAGTTCTGGCTGTGTCCTGCCGAGATACCTTTTGAGATGATGGTCGACTTGGTGTTCTTTCCCATGTGTATCATCTTCGTGCCCGTGTCGGCTTCTTGATAGTGGTTAGTGACGGCCACCGAATAGAATTCGGCTTGTGAGCCATCGCCACGCAGCACGCATGAGGGATATTTCCAGGTGATGGCCGAACCCGTCTCTACCTGTGTCCACGACAGTTTCGAGTTGACGCCACGCAGGTCGCCACGTTTCGTTACAAGGTTAAACACGCCACCCTTGCCATTCTCGTCGCCTGGATACCAGTTTTGCACGGTAGAATATTTTACCTCGGCATTATCGTTTACAATAATCTCGACGATGGCGGCATGCAGCTGGTTCTCGTCGCGCATAGGTGCTGTGCAGCCTTCAAGATAGCTTACGTAGGCATCGTCGTCGGCAATGATGAGGGTGCGCTCAAACTGACCTGTGTTTTGTGCGTTGATGCGGAAATAAGAGCTGAGCTCCATGGGGCAGCGCACGCCCTTAGGAATGTAAACGAATGATCCGTCAGAGAAGACGGCGCTGTTTAGGGCTGCGAAGAAGTTGTCGCGGTAGGGAACCACGGTGCCGAGATATTGTCGCACCAGGTCGGGGTGTTGCTGTATGGCTTCGCCGATAGAGCTAAAGATGATGCCTTTCTCGGCCAGCTTGTCTTTGAAGGTGGTCTTGACAGAAACCGAGTCCATGATGGCATCCACGGCCACGCCGCTCAGCGCCAGACGCTCTTCAAGAGGAATACCCAGCTTGTCGAAGGTCTTCATCAGTTCGGGGTCAATCTCTTTCTTCTCGTTCTTCTTTTTGGCCAGTGGGTCGGCATAATAGCTGATGGCCTGATAGTCGATGTCGGGCAAATGCACATGTCCCCATGTGGGTTGCGCCATCGTCTGCCAGTGGCGGAAGGCCTTCAGGCGGAACTCGAGCATCCAGTCGGGCTCGCCTTTCTTTTGCGAGATGAGGCGCACCACCTCCTCGTTAAGACCTTTCTCAATGATGTCGGTATGCACGTCGGTGGTAAAGCCGTATTCATATTTCTGTTCGGCCACCTGGCGCACATAGGCATTTTTTATATCTTTCTGTTCCATGTTTTGCTTGATGTTGTAGGGGCGTTAACGGTTTGTTTTGCTCATTTTGGGGATAGAACCCTTACGCCCAACTTTAAAATGCAAAATTACGAAATAAGCATTGATTATTCGAACGTTTTACACATTTTTTGTTTCTTGATGGGGCGCAGCCTTCTCTTGTGTTGCCTTAGCTGCTTGTAATGTCAGTGTGTGTAACCCTTAACCTGCTGATTGATGCGTAGTTTGGCACACTTGTGGGTGGCTTATGTCGTGGGTGTTGATGATGATGTCGGCGGTTCCAATCTTATTCCAACTGAAGGTGGCAATGAGGTCGTGAGCGCTGATAGGGTCGGGTGCTGATTGAAGCCCTGCGGCATGTGCCAAGAGTCCGATGATGGCGTCGGGCGAAAAACGTTGGCGCAATGCTGCCATATCCAGACTTTGGTCGCGCTTTGACAGCCGCTGTCCAGCGGTGTTGCATAACAGTGGCAGATGTGTAAAATGGGGTGGGGTGAAGCCCAACTGCTGTGCAAGGTATATCTGCTGTGGTGATGACAGCAAGAGGTCGCGCCCTCGCACCACCTCGTTAATGCCCATGAGCGCATCGTCGGCCACTACGGCCAGCTGGTAAGCCCAAGCCCCGTCTTTGCGTCGCACAATGAAGTCGCCACACTGCGTGGTGAGGTCGACGCTGTGTGTGCCATAATGCCCATCGGTGAAGGTGACGAGCCCTTTACCCTCATCGGGCACCATCATACGTATGGCGGCCGGCCCTGTTCTTTGTTCAGGAGAAAGATGTCGGCAGGTGCCTTTATATACCACGCGGCCATCGCTTTCGTGTGGCGCCTGTGTGGCCAAGATGTCGGCGCGTGTGCAATAGCAAGGATAGGTGAGCCCCTTCTGGCTCAAGGCATCGAGGCATTGCTGATAGATGTCAGTGCGCTGGCTTTGATAGTAGGGCCCTTCGTCCCAGCCGAGTCCCAGCCATGTGAGGTCGTCCATCAGCAAGTCGGTATATTCTTGATGTGAGCGTTGCGGGTCGATGTCTTCAATGCGCAGCAGCCATGTGCCGCCCTTTGCCTTTGCTGATAGCCACGACAGCAAGGCGCTGAACACGTTGCCCAGGTGCATACGTCCTGTGGGCGAAGGAGCAAAGCGCCCTTTTACTTTTGTGTGGGTGTTCAGAGTGTTATTACTTATCATAACTTTATAAATAAAGTCCATACTCGGTGACAACCACTGAGTATGGACTTTTTTTATGTTTCGCTTTTAATTTCTTGTTTTTTACAGCGTCTGCTTAACCTCAATCTCGGTGAAGGTTTCAAGCACGTCGCCCACCTGGATGTCGTTGAAGTTGACGAGCGAGATACCACACTCAAAGTTGGTGGCCACCTCTTTCACGTCATCCTTATAACGTTTCAGTGCAGCGATGTCGGCGGTGTGAACCACGATGCCGTCGCGTACCACACGAGCACGGTCGGCGCGGTGCACCTTGCCCTCTGTAACCATACATCCAGCCACGGTGCCCACTTTCGATATCTTGTATACCTCGCGCACCTCTACCTGTCCAGTGATAACCTCCTTCTTCACCTTGTCGAGCATACCCTCCATAGCCGAGGTTACGTCGTCGATTGCGTCGTAGATAACCGAGTAGGTATTGATTTCAACGCCAGCCTGGTCGGCCTGCTTACGTGCGGCTGCTGAAGGACGTACCTGGAAGCCTACGATGATAGCGTCAGAAGCGTCGGCCAGTGTAACGTCGCTCTCTGAGATCTGACCTACGGCCTTGAAGATAACGTTAACCTTAATCTTCTCGGTCGACAGCTTGATGAACGAGTCGCTCAATGCCTCTACAGAACCGTCGGTATCGCCCTTGACGATGATGTTCAGCTCCTTGAATGATCCGAGGGCGATGCGGTGGCTGATATCTGACAGTGTAAGACGTTTCTGTGTGCGCAGGCTCTGCTCGCGCTGCAGCTGCAAACGCTTGTTAGCAATGTCGCGTGCCTCTTGCTCGGTCTCCAGCACGTGGAAGCTGTCGCCAGCGGTAGGCGCACCGTTCAAGCCCAAGATGATGGCGGGCTCGGCGGGTCCGGCCTTCTCGATACGTGCGTTACGCTCGTTGAACATAGCCTTGATACGACCCCAGCTGGTACCAGCAATCACGTTGTCGCCAACGCGCAGTGTGCCGTTTGATACGAGCACGGTAGAAACGTAACCACGACCCTTGTCGAGCGACGACTCGATGATAGAGCCTGTTGCCTTGCGGTTGGGGTTTGCCTTCAGGTCGAGCATCTCGGCTTCGAGCAGCACCTTCTCAAGCAGTTCCTTGATGCCGATGCCCTTCTTAGCACTTATTTCTTGGCACTGATACTTGCCGCCCCATTCCTCTACCAAGAGGTTCATGGCCGCCAGCTCTTCGCGCACACGGTCGGGGTTAGCGCCTGGCTTATCAATCTTGTTGATGGCAAACACCATAGGCACGTTGGCGGCCTGTGCAT
>ULTT01028563.1_pt1 | contig 16956 bp, 20 predicted proteins | sample 1957831 | NCBI WGS metagenome assembly ULTT01 (sample SAMEA4835740, study PRJEB28245) | human gut metagenome | biome: gut microbiome; material: fecal sample | place: Denmark | collected 2008 | reverse complement strand
GGCAAAAGGCGGCGACGGCGGACGCGGCAATATGAATTTTAAGAGTTCGACCAATCAGGCTCCGCGCTATGCTGAACCAGGGTGGCCCGGGGAAGAAAAATGGCTCTGGCTGAAACTTAAGATTATTGCCGATGTTGGTTTAATAGGTATGCCAAATGCCGGAAAATCCACTTTTTTGACGTCTGTTACAAAAGCGCGTCCTAAAATTGCGGATTATCCATTTACAACATTGCACCCTAATTTAGGGGTTGCTTGGGTTGATAATTACGAAATGGTCTTAGCAGATATTCCAGGGCTGATAGAAGGAGCTCATGAAGGAATCGGGCTGGGTGATCGTTTTTTGAAACATATTGAACGTTGTGAAGTCTTTTTGCATTTGGTTGACGCAACGGATGAAAACGCTGCAAGAAATTATTTGGCAATTCGTAAAGAACTTGAGCTTTACAATCCTGAATTGGCAGAAAAACCGGAAGTTGTTGCTCTTAATAAATGCGATGCTTTGGATGAAAAAGAAATTGCCAAAAAAACGGCAAGTTTAGAAAAAGCTTGCGGTAAAAAAGTTTATGCAATTTCTGCCGTTGCCAGAAAAGGACTTTTTGAGTGCTTGCTTGAAGTTAACAAATATATTAAACGCGACCGTAAACAGCGCAGTGAAACGGTAGACGAACCTGCTCAAAATAAAACAGAAAAAACATGGTCGCCGTTATAAAATAAACTGAAATAAGGAAAAAATAGTGGTGAAAGAAAATGAAATTTTAGAAATCGTTGAAACTTCTCTTGATGACGGCAAAGCTGAAAATGTTGTTGTGATTGATTTGAAGGGAAAAACCTCAATTGCAAATCAAATGGTGATTGCATCCGGTACTTCGGACAGACACGTTATTTCTTTGGCTCAAAGGGTTCAAGAAAATTTGAAAGCTGCCGGATATAAATCAGTCAGCGAAGGTGAAAATCGCGGTGATTGGGTTTTGATTGATGCTTATGATGTGATTGTACATATTTTCCGTCCGGAAGTTCGTGATTTTTACAATTTGGAAAAAATGTGGAATGCTGTTGCCAATTTGCGTGAAGAATAGATCTATTGCATAATTTTCAAATAAAAAAAAGCAGTTCCTTTTAGGAGCTGCTTTTTGTGTGTGAAACGTTCAAATAGCTGATTTACAGTAATTGAACGCTTGCTTAACAGAGTCTTCAGGTGAAAAGTCATGCAATATTTCTTTGCATGTGCCATTTTCAAAATCCCCGAAGAACAATGGCGTGAGTTTTCCGTTTTTGCGGTCATAGGCATACACAAATGCTTGCAACAACTGCCCCTTATAGGCCAGTGGAAAGACAACGCGGTTGGTTTCAACAAAAGTGAAAGCGTCGACTTCGCAAGCAACAATTTCTTTACGTCCGACAATGTTTCCATAATAGAATCCATTGCGCTCCAGAGCGTAAAAACTGCCAATGAATTCGTTTTTGTCGAACATGTCGAACAAACGAATTTCCGTTGCACTGAAAATGATTGACTTGCGGCAATCGGTTACAAAGGCAATACTCAGTTCTTCAAGCATATCGCTTGGGTGAACAACAAGTTTCGACAAGCGAAGACAGGTTTTTACCATCCCCGGATGTTTTTCTTTTACAGTAGTGTCCTGGTTACTCTTTTGCCACTCTTGGGAGACAGCTTTTTTCTTAAAAAGACTGCTCAGTTTTGTAAATATCCCCATAATATATGAAATATAAAAATACGAAATCGAAAACTAATATGTCATATTTTGTCTATAATTGCAAGAAAAATATTGGCTTTTGAATCGGATAAGTGCTATTTTAATCAAAAAATAAGGAAATTAAAAAATGAAAGTTACAATTGCCGCTATTGGAAAATGTAAAAAAAATTCTCCAGAGAAAATGCTGATTGATGAATATGTTAAACGAATGGCATGGACTGTGCTGATAAAAGAAGTTGATAATTCGACGCAGGCTGAAGAAGCTCATTTTTTGCAATCGGTTATCCCGCATGGAGCGAAAGTTGTTGTGTTGGATGAACGCGGAGAGAATATGAAAAGTACGGAATTGGCGGAAAAAGTATCAAATTGGCAGTTAAACGGCTGCTCCGAATTATGTTTTTTAATCGGCGGTGCTGACGGACATCTGCAATCAACACGGGACCGTGCGGATTTACTGCTGTCTTTTGGAAAATTAACATTGCCGCATATGTTAATGAGGGCAGTGTTGGCCGAACAAATTTATCGTATTCAGACGATTATTGCCGGCCATCCTTACCATAGAGAATAATTATCAGCCGTGAACCGTTAAAGTGAACACATTAGCCAAAACAAACAGCGATATGTAGCAAATCAATGCGCTGAGTATCGGTGTTGCAACCCAACCGATAAAGACTCTGCAGAGTAAAAACCAGTTAACATTGCGTCCGCCCTTTAGTAAACCGATTCCCATAATGGCACCGATAACGGCTTGAGAGCTTGAAACCGGAACCATCGGAGGAGCCGGAAGATTATAAGCTGTTAAAAAGTTGTTCAGGGCAGGAGAGGCAAAAACAAACAGTACCAATGATTGAGCTACAACCACAATCCAAGCGACTAAAGGTGTCATTTGCATAATATTTTTGCCGACGGTATTCATTGTGTGTCGCGAATAAGTAAAAATACCGACGCTGATAGCAATTGCCCCCATTAAGAACAAAACCTGTGTCGAGTTTAAGGAAAGTCCTAACGGCAGCGGCAGAGGACGCAGAATGTTAGCGCTTGTAAATACCCCCATAACGTTTGCTATGTTGTTTGCGCCCAAAGCATAGGCAGCAAATGCACCTGAAACAATTAAACCGATACGGGTATAACAATCTTGCCTGATAAGCGAAACATTATGCATTTTCAGCAGTAATTTGGTTGTGTGGTATAAAACAACGGCAAATAAAGCCGAAAGAATCGGACAAAATACCCAGGTGCTTGCAATTGTGGTTACCAAAGAAACGTCGGTAGGTCTGTCGCTATACATATTCCAACCAATAATCGCTCCGACAATTGCCTGTGAAGTTGAAACGGAAATATGAGCTTTGACCATAAGATAAATAGTTAAAGCTGCTGCCAATGCTGCCATAAACGCTCCGGGGATGGCATCAATGCTGCCTAGTTTGTTTAAGGTTTGGCTTGCGCCGCTGCCGGCGATGACCGCGCCTAATATAACAAAAACTGAAGAAATTATGGCTGCGGTGCGAAATTTTATCATTTTGGTGCCGACCGCCGTGCCGAAAATGTTGGCTCCGTCATTGGCACCGAGCGACCATCCTAAAAACAAGCCGCTGCTTAAGAAAAATAGAAAACTCAGCATGGATTAAATATCTCTTTTTAATGTGAAAATAAGCAATTCATCGGCGCAATCTTCGGCAATATCCGCGATTTCGGCGATTTCCGTGATCAAAAGATCAAGCTGAAGTTTGTTTGCCAGCGGCATTTCGGAAGCAAAAATAGATTTTTTTATGCTGTTGTAGGTCGTATCTGTTTCTTGCTCCATTAAATAAACTTTATGGGTGTAATCGCGCACGGTTCCGAGGTCTTTGAAAAACGCCCGCGAAGCAATGCCCATATATTCGCAGCAATCGGCAACCTGACGGCACAAAGACGTTATATATTTGTGAAATTCTTCTGGAATTTCAGGTAGTTCGATATAAAATTTGTAAATTACATCATCAATATGATTGTTTATTTTATCAAGACTTTCAATCAATTGTAAAATATCGGCCTGCAGGTTGGGCAGAAGATTTTGCGCATAAAGCTGGTTTTCAATTTCGCGGCGCAGCTTGTCTGCCGAATGTTCGACCTTTTTAATTTGTTTATTTACGGCTTTGCAGGAATCGTGGGAACGCTCTAAAAATATTCCCGATGCTTTGCGAAATATTTCGGCAGAATCAAGAATGGTGTCATGAAAATCGTCAATTTTTATTTCCAATGCCTTTGTTTTTGGAAAAAGTGAAATCTTAACTTTAAACATATTGTATATTCTCCATAAAATAAAGTTTATTAAGCATAAAGTTAAAAAGTTAAAAAATACTGGATTTTTACAATAAATGTTTTTTCCGCTTGTAAAATTTCGGGATATTGGCTAAATTATCTTTGGTTTATAATATTACATTACAATTTGAGGAAATATATTATGAAAAAAACACTCTTTATCTCAATTATCGCTTTGTTGGCCGCTGTTGCTGCTTTGGTAAAAGATTATTTGCCTTGCGCTAAAAAAGCTGCCGAAGCTGCACCTGTTGACGTTGAAGCTGTTTTGAAAGAACATCCTGAATACGTTATCAATGCTTTGCAGGCTTATGAAGTTAAAGCAAGAGAAGAAGCAGAAGCTCAGGCTCGTGCTTTGGTAAAAGACAACGAAGCCGCTTTGACAGAAAACAATGCTCCTTTTCAGGGGCCGGCAGATGCCAAACTTGTTATGGTTGAATTTTATGACTATGCTTGCGGATATTGCCACAGATTATTCCCTGAGTTGAATCAAATCATTGGTCAAAACAGTGATCTTAAAGTTATTTTCAGACCTGTCGCTTTCGTTTCTCCTCATTCTGAATATGCTGCTCGTGCTGTTTTGGCAGCCAATGAACAAGGCAAATTTACCGAATTGCACACAGCTTTGTTTACAGTACAAAAATCTTTGAGTGAAAAATTGGTAGACGAATTGGCTGAAAAAGCAGGAATTGATGTTGAACAAATGAAAAAAGATATGAATTCAGAAAAAGTTAATGCCGCTTTTGCTGCTAATAACTCTTTGGCTGAAAAAGTTCAAATCAACGGCGTTCCTACTTTGATTATGAACGGTGAAATGTTGCAGCCGACAGCTCCTTATATTCAAGGAAAAATTGACGAAGCCAGAAAATAATTTTTAGGGCTTTAGGCAAAATAGAAAAGGCAGTATTAATACTGCCTTTTTTTGTTGCTTTTTATTTTTTTCGTGCTATAAGGTGCGCTCCAAATTATATTATTTATTAAATTATCAAAAATTAAATTACAAAATGAAGAAAAATTTTTCTGTAACCGCGTTAGAGTTTGGAATTGCCTTGCTGGCATTGGTGTTTAACTTTAACCAACTTTCTTTAGGCGCAAAACTGGTTTTGGCGATCTTGATGTTGGTTAATGTATTTATGGGAGCAAAATGGCACTCATGGGTAAAGAGCACATCTTGGGCAAGCGCATCCGCATGTTTGGTTGTTGCCGGCGTTTTTTCTTTTATCGGTATGGGGCTTGTTGGCCTAAACACATTTGCTTATTGGGCATTGGGAACGGTTCTGCTAGGAATAGTTCTTTTTGCTTTCTTGGTATTGCCGATTGATAAAAATGCTCCTAACAATATGCTTTATGCACTTGCATCTTGTTTTGCGGTTTCATTGCTCAGTTGGCCGCTCGGATTGGATTTTGTATGTCCTCCAATCTGGCTTATAAACATTTGTGTCTGGCTTGAAATTGCAGCGCTTTCCTATTTTGTTCTAAGCGGTTTGGGTCTTTTGGTTGTTTCTTTGCGCTCAAGCAAAAACTAAAACGCCCTTTGATGTAAACGTAAACGGTCTGATTTGTAATCAGACCGCTTTTTGTATATTCAATTTTAAACTTTATGCGGAAGTTTGGCGTAAATACGTGTGCTAATCCAATTCGGCAAAATAGAAACCGCCCATGATGCCAACCGCATCTGCCATGGAAAAGCAATCAAACCGATATTTCTTTCCAGACGTGTGGCTATAATTTTTGCAGCTTTTTCTGCTGACATAAAAAATGGCATAGGACATGTATTTTTATCTGTAATCCGCGATTTTACAAAACCAGGGCAAATAATACTGATTTGAATGCCGCTTGAGAGCAAAGATGCCCGCAGAGCTTCGCCGTATGCTTTTACGCAAGCTTTGCTGGCGCTGTAAGACGGGCAGGCTGCCAAACCATGGTAACCGGCGATTGAGCTCATAATTGCAATGGCACGCGGCTGTTTATCGTTGCGTTTTTGAAATAAATTTAATGCCGGCTGTATTGTATTTAAAACGCCGAATATATTTGTATTAAAAGTTTTGTATACATTTTCGCTTGTTTCTTCAAGGGTAGCAACACCGGCGTTGGCAATAACCAAATTCAGCGGGGATATTTTTTCTGCTTCTTCAATCCATAATTTTAGCGCCTGTGTATCGGTAACATCGATAATACGGCTGTAAACATTGGCTCCCAATTTATTGCATTTTTCGGAAACAGTTTCCAATCGTTCGGCATTTCTGCCGCATATAAAAATATTTTCAGCCTTGTGGGCGGCAAAATAAATAGCCAGAGCTTCGCCAATACCGGAAGAAGCGCCGGTAATTAAGATATTTTTGAATTTTGTTGCCATGTTTTTATCCATTAATTATTAATCTTTTGCCGTTATGATAGCAGAAAAATTAATTTTAGGGAGAAATTTTTTGAATATATCCAGTATGACGGGATTTTGCCGTACCTGCGGACGCTATGCGGATGAAAATACGTCTTTTGATTGGGCTTTTGAAATAAAAAGCGTTAACGGGAAAAATCTTGACTTTAAAATTCGCACTCCTGCAGATTTTGAATGTTTGAGTACGGGATTAAAATCAATTGCGCAAAAATATTTTGACCGCGGTTCTTTTTCCGTTGTTTTTGAAATCAGCGGCAAAGAAAAAAACGGACAGATTAAAATCAATAAAGATTTGTTGAATTTATTGATTAAGACAGCAGTTGATATAGAAAATGAAAATACTTCGGTTCGTTCTTTTTCAGTCGGTGAGCTTTTAAGTATAAATGGTGTTATTGAGTTCGAAAATAATAAATTTACCGATTTAGAAATGGAAAAAATACAGCAAGTTTTGTTCAGCGAATTTGAAAACTGCTGCCTTGGACTGTATAAAGATCGTTGTCAGGAAGGCGAAAAAATTGCTTCTGTTTTAAAAAATTTGTTGGAAAAAATTTCTATTGTGGTGGAAAAAATCGCATTTCTTTCTGAAAAAACACCGCAGCATTTAAGAGAAAAACTGACGCGTCAGATAAATGATTTTTTAGGCGAAAATAATTCTGTCAGTGAAGAACGTTTGGCGCAGGAAATAGTGTTTTTGGTAAATCGCGCTGATATATGTGAAGAAATAGACAGGCTGCGTGCTCATTTGAAAACAGCATGGCAATTGTTGGATAAAGGCGGTAGCGTAGGTCGCCGGTTTGATTTTTTGTGTCAGGAGCTCAACCGTGAAACTAATACAACTTGTTCAAAAGCGGCGGAAGTTGAAATTGTAAATTTAGGAATGGAATTGAAAATTCTGATAGAACAATTGCGTGAACAAGTACAAAATATGGAGTAAAATTAATGGATAATGTTATTGATTATTTGCGTAATGTGCGTCGCGGGGCAATGTTTTTAATCGAAGCTCCTTCCGGAACCGGAAAAGGAACCGTAATTAAGGAACTGATGAAACGTGATGATAAGTTGAAATTTTCCGTGTCGGTAACGACCAGAGCTCCTCGCTATAATGAAGTTGAAGGTGTTGACTATTTTTTTATAACCGATGAACAGTATAATAAATACCGCGATGAGGGGGCTTTTTATGAATATGTCGACTCGCAGTATGGAAACAGATATGGAACATTGCGTTCTGAAGTCGATAGTTTTTTGAATGTGGGAGAAGATGTTATTTTTGATATTGATTGGATGGGAGCGCGCCAAATGCGTGAAAAAGCACCGGATGACGTTGTTACCATTTATATGCTGCCACCGTCAATCAAAGAGGTCAGAGAAAGGCTCGAAAATCGAGGGACAGACAGCAAAGATGTTATTGAAAAACGTATGAATATGGTTGCAGATAAAATAGAGCACTGGAATGAGTTTGATTATGTTGTTGTCAATGTCAGCTTAGAAGATACGGTTGAGAAAATCCGCCGCATTATTTCTGGTGAAAGAATGAAACGCATACGCCAGCAGGCCGGTTTGGAAAAGTTTGTGGCTGAATTGATGGCGGAAGCTAAAGCTGCAAAATGATTGCTTGCCAAAAACAATATTTTTTTATATGTTGATGACAAAATTAAAAAGGCGAAAAAAATGACCCCTACTTCAATTTTAGGCAGATATCTTACCCGACAGCTGATTATGAGCTTTTTGGCGGTGTTGCTGATGATTACCGGTGTTATTTTTATGTTTGAAATCATTGAGCTTTTACGCCGAACGGCGGAGCGTCCGGATGTTGATTTTGTTTTTATATTGAAAATGGCTTTTTCAAAATTGCCGCGTACGTTTGAACTGGTGTTTCCGTTTGTGATGATGATTGCGGCGATGGTCACATTTTGGAAAGTAAGCCGCTCAAATGAATTTGTGGTTATCCGTGCGGCCGGTGTTTCGGTTTGGGGATTTTTAACCCCCGTAATGTTTGCTGTTTTTTTAGTTGGTGTTATCAATGTTGCGGTTATAAATCCGATTTCTTCATATCTGTATGAAGTTTATGAAACAATGGATTACCGTTTTAAAACCAAAAATCCAAAAGCAGTGCTGTTTTCCAACAAAGGACTGTGGATACGCGAAGCGGGCGATAATGATAAAATTTTGGTTCTTACGGCCAGATCCGTGCGGCAGGAAAATAACATTTTGCTTATGCGGCAAGTCAGTTTGTTGGAAATGAATCGCAATTCGCAATTGCTAAAAAGAATAGAAGCATATGCGGCTGAACTGCGCAACGGACAGGTCGAGATGAAAGACGTTAAGATTTTTGAAGCCGGAAAGCCGACTGAAAAAATTAATGATTTTGATTATAAAACGACTTTGACCATAGATAGAATAAAAGAAAACTTTATTGATCCTGAGGCTATTTCTTTTTGGAGTTTGCCGGATACGATAGAATTTTACGAAAAATCAGGTTTTTCAGTCGTTCGTCATAAAATGCGCTATTTATCGCTGTGGGCTTCGCCGTTTTTATTGATGTCTATGGTTTTGGTAGCGGCTGTTTTTGCCTTGCGCGGAAGCACGCGCGGCGGCGGAGTGATGTTTATGATTGTCGGAGGAATATCAACGGGTTTTGTTGTTTATTTTATGTCGCAGATTATTTATGCCTTTGGGATTAATAATTATATTCCCGTTGAATTGGCGGTTTGGACCCCGACATTGATTATCAGTATGATAGCATCGTCATTGCTGCTGCATTTGGAAGGAAATTAAAGCTATTATATTTTTTATTTTATAGTCCAGCCGGTAACCTTATCGTTTATAAGATCGATTTTTAAATTGTAGCGATTTTTTCCGGTTTGACCATATTTCCATGTTTCGCCTTTTTTACTTTTTGATGTCCATTCGGAAATGTGTTCGGGGGATCCTATAGAATCCAATAATTGCTCGTATGTTTGGTCAACCCAAATTGATTTGTTCAGAATCTTTGCAACAATTGTTCTGTTGTTATATTTTGCCATCAATTTTTCTATACGCTTCTTTTTTAAAAATGTTCTTATTTCTATAAAGTCGTTTAAATATTTAACATATGATTTTAGCGGAGAAAAAATCGGGCAGGCATAAAAGCAGGAAAGGCAATGTTTGCAAGGCGATTAAAAAAATACTTGATTTATGTGATTTTGTATTATATAAAGCAAAAGTCTTTTGTAGGGGTATAGCTCAGTTGGTAGAGCATCGGTCTCCAAAACCGAGTGTCGTGAGTTCGAATCTTACTGCCCCTGCCATTTTTTCACCGAATACGGTGTTGTTGTATAAGTTTTTATTTATAGGTAAAGTCAATGGCAAAAACTAGTCCGATTCTGTTTTTTAAACAGGTAAAACAAGAGGTAAAAAAAGTTACCTGGCCAACTCGTCAGGAAGTTTTGCAGACATCGTTTATGGTGCTGGTTTTGGTGGCTATTGCCGCTACATTTTTCTTTTTTGTCGATCAGTTTTTCGGCTTTATCGTAAAATTAATTTTTGGTTAGGAGAGAACTGCAATGGCTGCGCGCTGGTATGTTGTTCATGTTTATTCCGGTTCGGAGAAAAAAGTTGCCGAGTCGTTGCGTGAACAGGCCGTATTAAAAAATATGGAAGATAAAATTCTTGAAGTTATGGTTCCAACCGAAAATATTGTTGAAGTTAGAAAAGGCTCAAAAGTTAATTCAGAGCGCAAATTCTTCCCCGGTTATGTGTTGGTAAAAATGGAAATGTCCGATGACGCATGGCTGGTGATTAAGAATACTCCGCGTGTTACCGGATTTTTGGGCGCACGTAATAAACCTCTGCCGATTTCAGATGCAGAAGCTGAACGCATTGTTAAGCAAATTGAAGAAGGTGTTGAGCGTCCGCAGACTGTGGTTAAATTTGAAATCGGTGAACAGGTTCGCGTTTGTGATGGTCCGTTTGCCTCGTTTATCGGTTTGGTTGAAGATGTTGATGCTGAAAAGTCGCGCCTTAAACTTTCGGTTTCGATTTTCGGCCGTTCTACACCGGTTGAGCTTGAATTTAATCAAGTTGAAAAAATTTAGTTTTCATAAGGCTTCGTAAGGCTGAATCTTAAAGGGATTTCAGCCTTTTTTTATTAGTAACGTATAGAGGAAAAAAGGAAATGTTCGGATCTTTTTTTGCAGAATTTAAAAAATTTGCAATGCGCGGTAATGTTATTGATATGGCTGTCGGTATTATTATCGGGGCTGCGTTCGGTAAAATTGTCGATTCAATGGTAAAAGATGTTATTATGCCGCCGATAGGTTTGTTATTGGGCAGTGTGGATTTTTCTAATTTATTTTTTGTTTTAAAAGATGTCCCCGGACATGAGGGAGCTTATGCTTCGTTGGCGCAAGCCACTAATGCCGGTGCAACAACCTTAAATCTTGGAAACTTTTTGAATGCGGTTATCAGCTTTACAATCGTGGCATTTGCTGTATTTATTTTGATTAAAGGTATCAATAAAGTTCAGGCTAAACTTGATACTAAAGAAGCTGGTTCGGCTCCGACAACCAAAAAATGCCCGTTTTGCTTTTCTGAGATTGATATTCATGCCACCCGTTGTCCGCATTGCACTTCGGAACTGCGTGAACCGGCTAAACGCGGAAGAAAACCCAAAGCTGAAGCTGCTGAGGTTAAAACAGCAGCTCCAAGAGGAAGAAAAGCTAAAAAACAAGCTTAGTTCAGCGCTTTATAAAAAAGAAAAATCCGCCTTTAGGGCGGTTTTTTCTTTTAAATATTTAATTATAAAATGAATATAAAATGTTATTAACAATAAATACTGTTAAGCTTAATGGTGTTTACAAATGATGATTACTTTTATATATACTATTATATATTATGTTAACTGCAAAATAAGGTTGTAATGACAAAAAAATATTCAAATGCCACTATAGAGGGTAAAATTTCTATTATTACTCCATGTTACAATGGCGAAAATTATTTGCATAGATTTTTAGATTCATTGTTAATACAAGAGTATAAAAATGTTGAGCTTATTTTTGTAAATGATGGTTCGACAGATAAAACTGAAGAAATTTTTTTATTATATAAAGAAAAATTTGAGCAAAAAGGCTGGAATGTTATTTATATAAAACAAGCTAATCAGGGACAAGCTGCTGCTTTGAATGCCGGATTGAAGATATTTAGCGGCGAGTATCTTATGTGGCCGGACAGTGATGATATTTTGTATCCTGAACATTTGACTAAAAAAGTTGAACTTATGAAAAATAATCCGCAGGCTGGAATAGGCTTTTGCTGGTTGGATCAGGTTACGGAAGAAAATCTTACTAAAGTTGAAAAAATATTAAAGCGTGAGCATAACAATTTACTTGATGACTTTGCTGGAGATTTAATATTAAACAGAAATATTTTGTGGCCTCCAATTGGAGCGATAATTCGATCTTCGGCATTTTTTGATGTAAATCCGCATCGTGAAATTTATGCGGGTAAAGCAGGCCAAAATTTTCAAATGTTTTTCCCTGTAGGAGCCAAATATTCAGTATGTTACCTTGACGAAAGTTTAGGACAATATTTAATACGCGAAACTTCACATAGCCGTTCACAAAACGATTATCAGCAACGCCAATTTGATCATGAAGATACATGGGTGCATACAATTATGCGCTCTCCTCTTTCTGATGAACAGAAAACAAAGGCTATTATTCGGTCCGTTAATCATTATGAACAGCTGAAAATGAAAAAAATGCAAATAAAACAAAAAATTAAACCTCGTAAAGTAAAAATATTTGGTTTTATTCCTTTGCTTAAGATTTGTTTTGAGGAAAATAAAACGATAGTTAAACTATTTGATTTTATTCCAATTCTTTCGATAAGGTGAAATATGAAAATATTAGAAGATATGAACGCTTGTACAGGGTGCAGTGCTTGTTTAAATAGTTGTCCAAAATCGGCTATTTCTATGAAAATCAATGAAGAAGGATTTAAATATCCAGAAATTGATGCCGATAAATGTATTAATTGTGGATTGTGCGCAAAATCATGCCCAGTCAATGGAGCAATTTATGATAATGAAATGCAACCGCAATGTTATGCGGTTCAAGGGAGTGATGAATTAAGAGCGATATCATCATCGGGCGGCGCTTTTTCTTTTTTAGCTGAATATATTTTGCAACAAAAAGGCGTGGTTTGCGGGGCGGCTTTTCGTTCTGATTTTACAGTTGAACACATCATTGTTGATAATATTGATGATTTGAAAAAATTGCGTGGCTCTAAATATATGCAAAGCGATATAGGAACTTGCTATAAACAAATCAAAAATTATTTAGCAAAAGAAATTTTGGTTTTATTTAGCGGTACGCCGTGTCAGATTGCCGGTTTGAAAAGTTTTTTAGGAAAAAATTATGACAATTTGTATTGTGTTGATATTATTTGTCATGGTGTCCCGTCTGCAGAATTGTTTAAGCGCAGTTTGAAAGAGCAATTTGGTGATGAAAAAATTGTAGGGTTTAATTTTAGAGATAAAACATTGGGATGGAAATCATCTCATGTGCTGGAAATTGATACCGATAAAAGTTCATATCACTTAGAGGCTGAAAAATTTCCATATATGGTGGCTTTTCTCCGTAATCTTTGCTTGAGAAAATGTTGTGGAAACTGTCGCTTTAATCGTTTGCCGCGACAAGGGGATATTACAATCGGTGATTTTTGGAGAGTTGAAAAATATAAGGCAAAGTTAAATGATGGTAAAGGTACCAGTGCTTTGTTGGTGAATAATGAAAAAGGAAAGAAAATTTTTGAGGCAATAAAAAAGAATTTTAAATTGTGTCAAAAAGCTCCATTGCAAAAAATCATTGACGGTAATCCAAATTTAATTGGTTCAAGTAAGCATAATGCTTGGCGTACGAAGTTTTTTGCTCAGTTGGATAAAATTTCATTGCAGGAAAATGTTGAATATGCGGCTAAACAAAAATATGACGCTGCAATTTTGAATTTTTGGCCTTATAGTAATTTTGGCGCTATATTGACCGGATATGCCTTGCAAAAATCATTGGAAGAACTGGGATATGAAAATCGTTTGATTTGGTATATGAATAAGGCAAATATAAAACATTATGCAGAAACATTTATTTCATCTCATTTTAAGGATTTTGCAGATAAATATATAAAATATACTCCTTTGCTTGATTATTTGGATTTGCAAAAATTAAATGAGCACACATCTTGTTTTATAGCTGGTTCAGACCAGATATGGCGGACGACGATTCAAGGTGAAAATCCAAATGCTTATTATCTTGATTTTGCTGGAGATAAAGCCAAAAAAATAGCCTGTGCGGCAAGTTTTGGATTGGATAATTATATTGGAACGGAAACTCAGGCGCTTGAAGCGGCCTATTATCTTCAACAATTTGACGCGGTGTCTGTGCGTGAATATGAAGGGCAAACAATCTGCCGCGAAAAGATGGGGGTTAATGCTGAGGTTTTGATAGATCCTGTTTTTTATATCAATCGTAAATATTTTGATCAAATGGCTGATTCTGCAGAGATCAATTTACCTAAAAAATATATTTTGGCGTATTTTTTGGGGATGAGAGAAGATGATAAAAAAGTTGTAGATTATTATGCGCAAAAGTATGGTTTACCAGTCGTTTATTTGAATATTCAAGATATGACCACTGAAGAATGGTTGGCTTATATTCGTAATGCAAAATTATTGATAACCAATTCATTTCATGGTGTTTGTTTTTCTATTATTTTTAATAATGATTTTATTTGTGTCGCAGATAAAAATAAAGCCTATTCTCGCTTTACAACGGTTTTGAAAAAGTTAAATCTGCTATTTAGGGCGCGTACAGCCGAAGAAATTGTATCTTCGGGAAAATATGATTTTGACAAAATAGATTATAATCTTGTTAATCCTATTATCGAAAAAGAGAAAAATTATGCGCTGCAATGGTTAAAAAATGCAATGGAAATGGATGTTAAACCGCGTTCTGTGTCGGATTTAATGATAAATCATTTGCAAAAAGATTTGATGATAAAAGAACAAGAACTTATTTCAATTTGCAGTGAGTTTAATTATCCGAAGTATTTGCATAAATACAGAAAATATAAGCTCTTGTCAAAAATAACATGGGGAAATGCTCGAAAGAAATATAAAGAAAAAAGAAAAATGTATAAGCAAAAAGTGAAAACAATTAGAAAAATGCTCAAAACAATAGAGAAGGAAGATAGATGGCTTTAATTTCGGTATTGGTAACATTTTGCAATCAGGAAGAATATATTCGTCAGGCTCTTGATGGTATTTTAAAGCAAAAAATCGATTGCGAATACGAAGTGTTGGTCGGGCTTGACGGCAAACGTGAAAAAAGTTTGAAAATTCTTAAAGAATATACTGAAAAGTATAATTTTATTCACGTTTATGAAATTGATTGGGCTGACCGCGATTGTATTAATATAGAAAAAGCTTCGGCAAATCGGTATAATCTTTTAAAACACGCAAAGGGAGATTATTTTTGCATATTGGACGGTGACGATTGCTACGGCAGTGAAAAACAATTTCAAACTCAATTGCGGGAACTGCAGGAAAATCCGGATTGCATAGGCTGTGCCGTCGGGCGTGTCACTGTTTGTGAAAATGGTGACAGAAATGTTATTTTTCCTGATACGAAGTTTTATACATTAAAAAGCTATATCAAGAGCAATTTGTATATTCACAATGGTTCTATTTTGTTCAGAAATATATTTAAGCAAGGATTTCCTAAAGATTTTCCCGAAAAAATACTTAATGATACAACAATGACAATGTATATGATGAGAAAAGGCGGTGTGGTTTATGTTCCTTTATTTTCTTACAGATACACCATCAGTGAAAATGGAATTTATCAGGGAAAAAATGTTCTGGTCAAAAATTTGTATGCGGTTTTAGATGCCGAAATAAATTTGCAATATGTGGGCGAATGTAGAAAAGAGCTTTTGAAGAAATATAAGAAAAGGTTTAAAGACTTATATAAAAAACGCAAATTATACAGTATTTCAGACTCTGAAATTGATAAGATTTTAAAATTTGCCAAAGAGAATAAATGCCGGCTATTGCGCGCAGTTTTGGCTTATAGCCGCTGCAAAAGCAGATTGGGGCGCTGGTGGTGGAGCTGTGTCGGAAAGGCGTTGCTGAAAACCAAATGCTATTCCGGAAAAATAAAATAAGTTATGCAACAAATGTTGCAAAAAAAAACTTGCAAAAATAATTCGTTGTGTTATACAAGGGCAGTGTTTTAAGAGAATGTTGCTCTTATAAACATAATTTTATGTATAAAACTTGTGGGGGATTAGCCATAATCTTACCACAAACCTAAGTGAGGTATTAAAATGGCTGTAAAATCTAAAAAGAAAATTTTAGGATTGATCAAGCTGCAAATCCCCGCTGGAAAGGCAAACCCTTCTCCTCCGGTTGGTCCTGCTTTGGGCCAAAAAGGCTTGAACATTATGGAATTCTGCAAAGCTTTTAACGCTGCTACTCAAAAAATGGAACCGGGAATCCCTGTTCCGGTAGTGATTACTGCTTATGAAGACAAGTCTTTCACTTTCATTACAAAACTTCCTCCGGTCGCTTATTATATTAAGACCGCTGCTAAAGTTAAATCCGGTTCTAAAGAACCCAGCAAAACTTTTGCCGGCCAGATTACTATGGAACAGGTTAAAGAAATTGCTACTGCTAAAATGCCGGATTTGAATTGTTCAACAGTAGAATCGGCTATGAATATGGTTAAAGGTCAGGCCTCTTCTATGGGTATCAAGGTTGTGGAGTAGGAAGATGTCAGGAAAAAGAATTGTAAACATTTATAAAAACGTTGACAAGTCAAAACTGTATTCTCTGAAAGAAGCAGTAAAGCTGGTTAAAGAAAATGCTAATGCCAAATTTGACGAAACTGTTGATTTGGCTATCAATCTTGGTATTGACCCGAAATATGCCGACCAAATGGTAAGAGGCGTTTGCGCTTTGCCTAACGGTACAGGTAAAACTGTTCGCGTTGCTGTTTTGGCTCAAGGTGAAAAAGCTGACGAAGCTAAAGCCGCCGGTGCTGATATTGTCGGTGCTGAAAATTTGATTGATTCCATTTTGTCAGGCAAAGTTGAATTTGATCGCTGCATTGCCACTCCCGATATGATGGGTATGGCTGGTAAGGTTGCTCGTATTTTGGGACCTAAAGGCTTGATGCCAAACCCAAAATTGGGTACTGTTACCATGGATGTAGCCGGAGCTGTTAAAAAAGCCAAAGCCGGTGAAGTTCAATATCGTGCAGAAAAAACCGGTATCGTTCATGCCGGAATCGGTAAAGTAAGCTTTAGCGAAGATGCTATTTATGAAAACGCCAAAACTTTGATTGACGCTATCATTAAGGCTAAACCGTCAGGCGCCAAAGGAACTTATATGAAGAAAATTTGCATCAGTTCCACAATGGGTGCCGGCGTTCATGTTGATCTTGCAAATCTCTAGTTTTGAGCTTGTAAGATTAAACGCTGAAAGTTCGGGCGGATTTCTTGTCCGCCCAATCTTCC
>ULTT01053074.1_pt1 | contig 17438 bp, 15 predicted proteins | sample 1957831 | NCBI WGS metagenome assembly ULTT01 (sample SAMEA4835740, study PRJEB28245) | human gut metagenome | biome: gut microbiome; material: fecal sample | place: Denmark | collected 2008 | reverse complement strand
GCCAAAGCCTTGGATACTTGTGGATGCCCACGTATAGCTTTGAACTAGAAGAGAAAAATACCTTTTTACATACGTGGCGTCTCTTCAATTTTGGAAAGACTGGATGTTTGCGCTGTCATAGAAAACTAATATTGGAATTTCGTATGTTACTTAGGATACTCATAATCCTTTTTAGAGAAAACTTTTAGACTTTACAGACTACTAGGCGAACAGCCGTTTTCATTTGTGTATGATTTGGCGTGTGATTAGCGGACATAATCCTACATAAACATATTATGTATTCCCAACGACATGCCTATCCTATGAAAACGGCTATTCGCCTAGGCCCAATCGCACACCTAAAGGCGTGCGTAGTTTGATATTGTAATCCGTGTTAACCAGGCATGAGAGCGAGGGGAGCAAGTCTCCCCTCGCTCTCATACCTGGCTACCTTATATCACCCCTAACGGGGTGAGACTAGCGCGTGAAAATTCTTGATAAATCTATCAAATATCATGCAGAAAAAATTATGGATTTTGAACACCCTACCCAACGAGTCACCCATTTTATTGTTTCCTTTATCGACATCAAATACAATAAAATTGTGCAATACATTTTGCCAATTTTGAACAACCTACCTAACGGGGTAATCCATTATAACGATTCATAATTAGTGTCATAACTTCCAATGTCGATCCTTCATGAAGTTTTTGCATTTGGCACAAAAAGTGTGTGTCTTTGCAAAGGGATTTCCCCCTTTAGCGTTTTGCATCATACAACTCGTATCGGGGCAATGACGTAATCCTTGTGTATGACCTATTTCATGAAGCATCACACTGAACAATTGCCCATAGCCATGAGGACGGTATGAGGAGAATACCGCCACACCAGTACCAATGCCACTTGCAAGTCCCATTATACCACTATGAGGTCGATTACGAAAATTGTCCATTCCTATATCTGCTTGTGTTAGCCCAATAACGATTGTTGAATCGGACTTAAACGCTTTTAATTGCTCATTCAACAAGTCGGCTCTATAGCGCACATGGTCATTTCTTTTTGTTGTGATTGCTTTTTTGTCCAAGGCAATATTGCCTACATATTTACATTTAGGATAATGTGCTTTTAAAGAGTCAAGCATTGCTTTACGCAAGTTTGGTGATACTTTTCCCAATGTATACAAACAGACTGTAGGTACCATCTTAGAGGCCTCTCTATTCGGAGCACCAGCTTCGTTTTTCTGATTGCAACAAAGCAAGCAGATGGTGAGACACACGCAAAATAGAAGAGAACCTGTCTTAATCATCATTCTAAAATTCATATCTATACATTTTTTATTTGGTGTAGTAATTATGGTGCATGTTAGTGCCAATGTTTTTTACAAATTGTTAATCGAAACACAAGATTTATCTGTGAACGGATACCTCCGTTTTGGATAGGGAGATATTCTCCGTTTTCAACATAGGATAACTAGTAGTCTGTAAAGTCTAAAAGTTTAGTAAAACAAAGTTCATTAGTTTTTGATTTTTAGTGATATGACCTATATATCTTACTAAACTTTTAGACTTTACAATCTACTAGGTGTATTCCAATTTTCCTGTATTGCATTTGGAGTTAGTGATTCTGTAAATAAATCTTCTTCATATTCCAAATTAGAATTGTTAAATACCTTTATTTCATTTTCAACAGCACTCGATCGTTCTTTAGCAACAAAAGAACTGAAACCTGGATATTCTTCAAGAGGCTTGTCTTCGTCCAAATCTTCTTTTATAGATCCGTTATGCAATTCATTATTCTTGTATATGTTTTCATTGAAACCATTCCCTGAACCTAAAGAAAATTTTTTATCTTCCTCTGCCCATTTATCAAGGTTTCTCTTACATGCTGCAGCTTCCTCTAAAGTAACCATTCTGCAAATGGACTGCTGGCGTGCCTTGACGAAACTTGATGCCAAGGCACAGGAAACACAAGAACTACGCAATCAACTTAAATAAAAAAGCCAAAGCAAATGCCTTGGCTGGAATGGGGGACGTGTCCCTAAAGGGATTAAACGCTCCCCCCACATCGCAAAGATAGTAATAAATATCTAATCATGTCACCTTATGAAATCAAATCTCAATTGGAATGCCACGGCATTCTTTCAAGACTTGGTTGCCTGCAACAAGTTCGCCACCGCACAAGGCTTTGCCTTTGCCCGCGTGTCGGGCTTGGAAGGCTTTGAAGAGGCGCTTCAAACCATGCAAAGCACCACGGCTTTTGTCTGCGTGAGCGACATGAGCCAAGGCTATATCGCTCTCGCCAACACGCCACGCACTAGGCGCGTGAAAACCATCTCTCTTGCCATGCGCCATGCCATTGATGACATGGAGGCAAGGCTTGCTTGCATGGAACGACTTTGTCATTAGTATAAAAAATAATGCCGTATAATCCTTGAATTATAGATTATACGGCATCAATTATCTTACCTTTAGTTTGCTTTTGAAAGAAGTCTAAACCGATAGTCCTTCATTGGATTCAGCTTTAAATGGACATATTTTATGTCTAAGAATTAGTTCGTCTAACCGAGAGAGGATGACCTCTTTTGACATACAATCAGCACATTTAAAACAAAAGTATTTTTCTTCCTCTGTCGTTCCTTCAACATCGTTTTCTACATAAACATTACCATCATTGGAGTTCATCAGGTATACATAATCTGTTCGATACCATTGAAAATTATGCTGTTTATAGCGAAAATTAATATTCCAGCCATATAATAAAGGAGTACCGGGAATCTTTGCGGAGTCATCGACTTGGATGCCATCCGAGTTTAGCAGAAACTTATCTCTAACAGATGCATTCAAGAAAACACCTGTAGAGCTTGGGTAAATTGCTTTATGCTTCAAATATTCTCTAATCCATGAATTACTCATTTTTTTTCTGACATAATCAAGCAGTTGGGTATGGGTAAGAAGAAACAATGTGTGTTTTGCAAAATCGTCTTGATAACTTTGCTGCCATTGAGTACTACGTGGATACCCAAGCAATAAATAATGAATCGGAGAACACAGGTCAGGTGAAAGAAGGTAATACATCCAAGTATTCGCTTTATTATTGAATGTACGGTAATTTCCCCACAAATTACCCCAAAAGTTTTCTGTGGTAAATCGGCTGAATAGTATTTTAAGCAATTCTGTATTATGGTAGCCCTCGTTCATTACGCTGCTCTGATTATCGTTTCTTGCAAAGAAGCGTTGTACGGCATTCCACTTTTCGTCGAACCTCGTCCAATCGGTTTTTCCTTTTTCATCTTGAAACAGAAAACGTATTGAACCGTGAAAGAAAGAATAATCTTCTGCTTCAATGATTCGATTTTCCCATTCTGGACTTTTATCTATTTGAAGAGCCTTGGCTATTTCTTCATTCCATCTGCGGGTTAATACGGAAGTGGACGACTCTCCACCTTCTGCGACATCCATTTTCATGGATGCCAAACTGCTAATTGCATTGTGACTGTCAATGGTGCCAAGGTAAGATATGACTTTTCTCACAGTCTCAACATCACGAATCTCCGGGCTACCAGTCCTGTCGGTTCCTGAAATTAAATTATAAACGACTCGCATCCATCTATTCAACGACTGTTGATTAGGAACATCTTTTTCACTGAAATATTTACATACTGCAAAGAAAACAATTCTTTGCAGTTGATTAATGTCTGAAATTTCTTTTTTCTCATCTTTACTACTTTTGTTATTCCTATAAGTGGGTATGAAATCGAATTCTTTCATCCATTTTGGTGACGGAATGATACCCTGAAATGAAGAATAATTATCAAGAATTATTTCGAGTTTTTCAAAAAATGACACAGGTATAGAACCCATATAATATTTATATGGGTCAAAACCTATATACCTATCCGAGTCATCGGCATTGAAATACTCGTATGAAGGATTTTTCGATACTGATGATAAAGTCAAAATATAATCTCCATTGTCATTCTTAGCTGTAAACAACTCATTCCAAAAGAATCTATTGATAAAGGCAAAGAATATTTCATCAATTTTATGATCTTCTGAGCGATTGACCCAAAAAAGTTGATTCCATTCCGTGTCGATTTTGATAGGTATTCCGTTCCTGATATCAAGCAAATTTTTCCATCTCTTATTCAAGATTTCATCTTGTTCGGAATCTCTTTCTTGTTCTCGAAGATAGCCTATGAGGTCAGCCTTAAGGTTTTCAAAGGAAGTCAACTGTTTACCACGAGCATTCATTTTAACATAAAGGTCATCAGATAGTCCAAAATCTTCAAGTGGTTGTTGGTAGAAGGCTATTGCGTCAGTCTCCGTAAGACGTTCCCAATATTTTTCAAAAACATCTTTCTTTGTATGGATAAACAATTCCTCCAATCCGTCAACAATATCTTCTCCACTCTTATCTCCAATGTCTGTTCCTTTAATCATTCGAAGCATTGAAGATATGGTAGGGTCTTGATTCCATGCAGAATAATACCAAGTCGCATCCTTGATGAATTTTACAACATCCTTTTTATCGAAACTTGTAAAATTTTTAGGATTGCAAAGGTTCTGTATAAATTCTCGGGAAGATATTCGCGTCTCGTACGAAAATCTGGCAAGGATATTAAAAGTTTCTTCATATTTGTCCGCAAACAAGGCTATATACCAATGGAGCAACCATAATGTGGTAAGACGCTGCTGACCATCCAAAGGTTGAAGTGTATTGTTTTCAACCGAGCCATACACAAAATCCAGTTTTAGAGTTTCTCCATCTAAAGCTTGTTTTAAACTCGTAAGGAAATTCTTGCGAAGATATTCTTTTCCAACTCTTCCTTGTGCATAATCTCGTTGTACTATCGGTATTTCTATACTGTTATTCTGTAGCAGTTGCCAAAATGTAATTTTATTATTTGTCGCCATGATTTTCTTTTTCGATTGTTGTAGGTTTACTTAATTGCTGTATACAATGTTTAATGTCCGCCAGATAATATTTCGCATCGGGAATCGTCCAATAATTATTTTCACTTACGGAAGGAGAATAGTATTTGAGGAAGACATTCTTAGTGCATGGTGGTACAAAAGAAGATTTACCTTTATTGGCATCAACCATAACAAGCCCTTCTGCTGTAATTTTAGGTATTTTCAATAATTCACCTTTATCCTTTCCTATAATTATACGGCGTTTTGCAGAAAAAATGGCATTTCCATAGCCACGATTGGTTGAAGAATCCAATAGAGTATAGTTCCATATTTGGTTCTTTTCCTCCTGTGACCAATCGTTGATTGATGGTATTAAAGACTTTATCTCGGAATATATTGTTTCTTTTTTTTGCTCATTGGTAATAGTGAAGTACTCTTTAATTTTCTCCTGACTTTCGGCTGAAAGGCTTAGATAGATATTCGTTAGCCATTCTTTACGAGTAGCAGGGTCTCCCTCTGGATTTGTAGTATTTGAATTAATGTGTTCCACATCCCATCCTTCCAATTTGTACAAATGAAATGGGAACTTATAGAATACAGCCAATTTGTATTTGTCGTTTTCTTTTTGTGCGATATTACTATTGATAACTGTTTGTATATTATGAAATAACAAGATTAGACGGCATTTCCATTTGTCTTTACCATCCTCACCGTATTGATAACAAAGAGGTATCTTTGTCACAGTCTCTCTGATTTGTTCTTTCAAATCATCTATAAATGAAGATTTTGTTGAGGAACTATCCCATTTTTCACTCAGTGTATAAGCATCACTACCTTGAGAAATCAAGAATCCTATGTAGTGATAAAGATATATGTCATCATACCATTCTTTGAATGTATTGAAATATCTCTTGACTTTTCCCCAACAAGCATTCACATCACTATTCCTTAGTTTGAAATATTCATAGAAATAGCGAAAAACACGGTCTTTGTCATTTCCGATTTGTTCGTATATTTCTTCTCCAAGATGCAATATGTTGTTTTCACACATGAGATTGAATATATAATCTATTCGGGTTGGATTTTCATACCCAGGCTTATTCAAGAAGAGCCAAAATTCATCTTTTTGAAGTTGGTATTCTATGGCATCCCATTCACTTGCTATTTCTTGTTGACGCAAGGTTATATCGCTGATACCTTTCTTTGTGAAATTATGCCGATTTAACATCATCGCCTTTATCAGCTCAGCATTTGTCAGCGATATTTTACCGATGTTAAGACGGGTAAATACTTTGATTGGATTTTCATTAACAGATTCATACCAAATGAAACGTACATTGTTTGCTTTGTCGCGCCCATCTTCATCTATATCACAACTTATAAGTGTTTCTAATAATTTTGTATCAAAATCCCAATATTTGCCTATCCAAGATTCTACCGTTGTATAAGCATTGGAGATATGGTAAAGATCTATTTCAGAATCATCTATCTGCGGATTTTCAAAAAAGGACTCAACTTTGTTATTTCGTTGATATTTAAGTGAATATAGCTGAGGGAAGTGCTTTTTATTTAATTCTTCTTTTAATGCTCGAAGTATAAGATATATTGTAGTAAGACGCTGCTGCCCGTCTATTACCTCATACCATATACCTTCACCTAAATTCTTTTCACTTGTTTCATTGTCAGACATCATTCGTACAACTAACGGTTGTACACAATAAAACTGATAATTCTGAAGATTATTCGATTTGAAATCCTTGATATCATTTAATAAATCCTCGACTTGTTGCGCTGTCCAACGATACCCTCGTTGATAATCAGGGATAAAGAAGTTTAGCCCAAGTAATTCTCGGACTGACTTAAGACCAATAATGTTCTCTGCCATAATCAATTTATTTTATTAATTTCATTGCTATCCATGCACAAGCCTCCGCATCAGCGAGGGCATTGTGATGGTTCTCCATATTGTAACCGCAAGCTGCGGCCGAAAGATGAAGTTGGTGGCTGGGAATATCAAAACACCTGCGAGATGCTGCGAGAGTACAGTGAAACTCATAATTGGGATATTCCAATCCGTATTCTTCAAATACGGCTTTCAGACAACTTTCATCAAATGGCCTATTGTGGGCGACAAGGGGAAATCCTTCTATTTTATCTTTGATTTGTGCCCAGACTTCCGGGAAGGTTGGCTGATTATCGGTATCTTGACGTGTGAGTCCATGAACTTCAGTAGTCCAATATGTGTAGTAGTTTGGTGACGGTTTGATTAGACTGTAAAATCTGTCAACAATTTCACCTCCTCGCACTATCACTATGCCAATACTGCATACACTGGAACGTCGTCCGTTTGCCGTTTCAAAATCTATAGCTGCAAAATCCTGCATGGTTAATCGTTTTTATACAAATTATACATATCAGAAATCCATCCTTTCATTGTTTTCCTGAGTGAAGTTGGAGAAATTACTTCTATCATTGCCCCTACATGCAGCAATCTCATAACGAAGTCGTATGTCGGAGCAAGAAATAATTCAAAATCCGCATACTCACCATTGTCCTCCAATACTCTTTGGCTATGATGAAGCGGAAGGGATTTTAAATATGGAATATGATCACGATATGCCCGAATGACAATTCGCTCTGGTTTTAAGTCATAACCTGTTACAATTCCAAAATAGGAAGAAAAATACTCGGCAGCAGAAAAATCTTTCGGCAGATAGAACCTTTCATCCGTAATTGTTAATTTTTCTATGCGGTCAAGACCATATATTCTGATGTCATTATATGTAATATTATGTGCCAATACATACCAGCGATTCTCGAATAATTTAACACAATATGGTTCAATGGGGAATGTGTAACTTTTTGCTTTATTGAATGCACAATAAGTTATTGAAACAACACGATTCTCTTGCATTGCTTCAAGTAGAATTGCCAAATACTCACGGGCAGACGGAATTTGATTGACTATAATCCTGTCTTTTAATGAAAGGTTCTCGCGGATCAAGTTACTTACAGCAAATGTATCAAGCATCCATTTCTTGAGTTCGTCTTCGTCTATGTCCTCCGGATTTTCTATATAATACATGTATCCTCCAGCCCTTTGGCAAGAAATGATAATACCAAACTGGCTAAAAATTGCATCTTTCCAACGATTAAATGTGGCACGACTCAAAGGTTTGTAATCACTCAAATCTTTGTTGCGTTCCCAACGGTCAGAAATCTCTTCAAAAGAAATCTTGCCGGCTCGCCGAATAGTATCTATTAGCCATGTGTATTTTTGCAGTTGAATCATAATTAAATTGTTAGTTGCTGCAAAATTACGAAAAGCTTGTCGCTTTGAGTGACACACCGCAATCTATTATTATTATTATCACATAGCCTTGAAATTGAAAATCGGTCGGATAACAGTCTCAATAGTAACGGTTTCTCCGATATTATCAATGATTGCTTCAGCAGGCTTATAAACCATAGGTGCTTCATCCCGGGTGAATTCATTTATGGATTCAGAGTAAATCCCATTCATAGAGGACTCAAAATCTTCCATGGTGATTTGTTCGTATGCCTGACTGCGGCTAAGTATTCTACCTGCACCATGCGGAGCAGAACAGTTCCAATCAGTATTACCCTTACCGATGCAAATCAGAGAACCGTCCCTCATATTCAGTGGAATAATGCACAGTTCTTCTTTTTTTGCAGAGATTGCACCTTTGCGGATTATATTGTCATCCGATATATAATTGTGGACTGATTCAAATTCGTTCTTTATCCCAACTCCATTGAAGAATTTGAGTAATAAAATGGAAATCAGTTTGCGATTCAATACCGCCCACTGCTGACAGATGCGCATATCGTGAAGATAGTGTTCCCGTGTTTCTCCTTCCACATAACAAAGTTCAGAGGGAAGAACAGGCTCGGTGTGTTGTTGCTCTTTACGCATTTTCTTTATGACATCTTGAAGTTCATTTCTTCTACCAGCAGCCTTGTATTCTTCAATTATTTCTCTGATTCGCAATTCCAAATCATCGGCACCGTCTGTCAGGTGTTTTATAGCTTTCTCTTGATAAATGTTCGCCACCTGCAAACCAAGATTACGTGACCCAGTGTGAATAACGAGATAGACATTCCCTATATCATCTTTATCCAGCTCGATAAAATGATTGCCGCCACCAAGTGTTCCGATAGACCTATTGATCCTGCTTATATCCCTCAACTCACGATAGCAATATAGTTCTTTCACTAATTCTTTGGCTTGACGATATATATCCATCTCTTCGCCTACAAGCGGCTTGAAGCCGAACTTTTCCTCACGAGCAATTTTACCAGACGGAACATTTGTCCGGATATACTCATGGAATCCGTGACAATCAATATCATTGACATTTCCAAGGTTTAATACCCTCATTCCGCAGCCTATATCAACTCCTACTATATTGGGAATCACTCTTTCACCAAGGTTTCCAGTAAAACCGATTACACAACCGGCACCGGCATGTACGTCAGGCATAATTCTGATCTTTTTGTCAGCAAAGACATCTATGGATAAAAGTTGTTTGATTTGCCCTATGGCATTTTCATCAATCATATCCGTGAAGATTTTCACATTATGTCCTTCTATTGTCTTCATATCTACTTTTTTTTGATAATATAGGAACAAAGTTACTGCTGTCTTGTATCATATTGCGATACAAGGCAGATAATTTGTTGGATTGCATTATTATTTACGCAAGTTCGGGATAAGGATTGCGTTTTTAGAATATTATCTCGAACTCGCGTTTTTTAACTGCAATTTGTCTGCCTAATTTGTGGGGACGCGTCGCCCTCAGGTTAGCTTGCGTTCGTGGCGCATAACTGTTTGACAATTTATCTGCCTAATTGGGGGGCGGGTTTTTAACCCGCGGCAGCAGCAAGACTTTCTCCTATAGCACCTGTCATTTGAGAATCGTTTGTAATCATAGCAAATTCATAGCAAAAGCAAAATGTAAACATTGTCGGCTGCAAAAAAATCAAACATCAAATCAGATAACCATTTTCATCTTCATGGAACAACCCATCGACATCATTGTAATAGTCATAAAACTTATCCCATTCAGCTTCAACTACTTCCTTGGTAATATTATCAGTATACCATTTATCAGCTAAATAACAAGCTAAATCATCTTTATTATGAATAACTGTTTCTAACTCTGGATTTAAATACTCAAAAACACTAATAAGGAGTTCTGAATGTGTTTTTGACATCTCATCAAATTTCTTCACCACGAAAGTAAAAATTTCTTCTTTCTTCATTGTCTTAAAGTTTTATGAAGTTGTCTAAACTTTTCTGACGAAGATTAGATTTAAACTTTTATCTCTTCTAAATTCAATCTTCACCATTGTTTGTGATTTCTTTCTTACATACTTAAATAGTATCGATGTTGGATTTTTTTAAAAGAATTTGAAAAAAAAATTTTCAGGTGAATTGAAGCCTATGTACCACTCCATGGTGCTTTTACCCTTTGTGGCAATATCCTTGAAAACTTTCATGCTGTAAAAGCGCTTGTTATGTATAACAGGAATGCACGTACTATCAACAAAACTAATACCCTATTTTTTTACGCAATCCTTATCCCGAGCTCGCGTTATTTGCTATTTTATATCAGTTGTATCAAAAAAATGAGACACTAATGCGATAATTTTGTAGCTTGAATAATTATCTAATGAAGAAGTGCAAGAACTCCATCTAAAAGAAATTGTGCTAATTAAATACATGGATTATGGGAAAGTATAATGTAAAATTGATGTATAGGCCGCAAGAAAAAAAGCATCATATTGAACTTATCAAGGATAACTTTTTTGGCAATGACAAAGGCTACGGATATTTTGGAAAGGATAAAAAGCAATATGATTTTGTTTTAGAAGATGGGATTAATAATCTATATGAACCTATTCGGAACGAAGCTTTAAAATACTACATATTTCAGATACTCACAGTTGTCACCATAAACTTCATGATTTACCTGATGCAGACATATTGGTGCATTCGGGCGATTTTACCATGAATGGCTGCGAGCAAGAAGCTATAGACTTCATGAATTGGTTTTGTGACCTTGATTATCCTCACAAAATATTTATCTGTGGTAATCACGATGATTGCCTTTATGGTGCTAATATTGACGGGCTCGATAACAATGTGCATTTCCTGTATAATTCAGCTGTAGTAATTGAAGGTATGAAATTTTATGGGGTCCCGATGTTTATGGGTGATTGTATAACAGATCGTCAGGCACTTCACTATGCCAACATCCCTGAAGATACAGATGTTCTGATTACCCATACTCCACCATTCGGTGTATTGGATTATGATGACAATATCAATTACGGTTCAGAAGAACTCCTTATCCGTATTGCGACTGTAAAGCCTCATTTGCATCTTTTCGGACATATCCATTCGCAATATGGGGTGAAGATTTTTAATAATACCATCTTTTCTAATGGGGCAATAATGAATGCCGATTATTCCAATTTAAGAACGCCAAACCTTATAGATATTTTTTGATAGGATATTATAGGGAAAAACTTTTATCTGATATTATTAGTTTTCTTTCACTTGTACCGACAAATGATACATCATCACTATACCTTTGCATCATAATTTCAAAAGTGGTATAAAGATGAGACTGCATTCCAACAAAAAAGAGGCGACAATTAATGAGACAAAGCAAAAGGAAACTGTTGTCAAAATACGTCCTAAAAGTTTGCTTGAGGCGTTTGAATATATAGTTGATTTGGCTCAGGATTCCAATCTTAACTCCGATTTTTTTGAAAAGGCATCGGCTTATATTAAATATGCATCCCGTAAGTTGAAACTATCGCCGATGCAAACTGTTTTTCTGGCACTTTTTGTAGACCGAAGTGAGGATAACTCTATTCTAATCTCAGAGATAGCCTCTTATGTAGAATGCCGGACAACTAAGATTCTTCGGCTTTCTTCCGAAATTGATACGCTTGAAGAAAAACATTATTTACGCGCTTCTCGTTCACGCGACAGGCTGTCTTATCGAGTACCGAGCGATGTCCTTAAGTCATTAAGGAAGAATCAGCCATATATTCACCTAGTAGAGCCGATAACAAACCTCCTGACATTTTTTGACCGTTTCAATGATTTGATGGAAGAAATGAATGACGATGAGATAACGCATGAGGCTCTTCTTCTGCAAACAAAAGAGTATCTTTCCGAGATTAAGGATTCTCATTTTACACGTACACTGAAAAGATTTAGTCTTAGTGACGAAGACAGTTTGTTATTCATCTTTATGGCACATCTTTTCGTTGAAAATGATGATGATCGCATCGGCTTTAGCGACATAGACAATTTATACGATAATGATAAAATTCCCAGCTGGTGCAAAAGTGAACTGCACAGCCATACCTCAGAACTTTTTGAGCGTGATTTGATTGAGAATGTAAACGAGGATGGAATGGCACGTTCGGACTGTTTCAAACTGACCGAATATGCCAAGAGTGATTTGCTTTCGGAATTGAACTTAAACATCAAAACCAAATCAGACCATAATCTGATCAAATCGGACTCACTCCCTGAAAAGAAGTTGATTTACAACCTGTCAGAGCAGAAGCAGGTCGAAGAACTTTCTGTAATACTTTCGCCCGACCGTTTCAGTGAAGTTCAATCCAGATTGCGCAATGCAGGAATGAGAACGGGGTTTTGTAGCCTTTTCTACGGATCTCCCGGTACGGGTAAGACCGAAACTGTATATCAGATAGCACGGGCAACGGGTCGGGATATTCTTCGAGTGGACGTGGATAAGATTAAAAGTTGCTGGGTTGGAGAAAGCGAGCAGAACATGAAAAAACTGTTTGACCGTTACCGCAATATCTGTAAGGATTCCTCACTTGCCCCGATTCTGCTTTTCAATGAAGCGGATGCCATATTAGGGATACGTATGGAGGGAGCAACCCGTGCTGTGGATAAGATGGAAAACTCCATACAGAATATAATTCTGCAAGAAATGGAAGCACTTGATGGTATTATGATTGCCACAACAAATCTCACTACCAATCTTGACAAGGCTTTTGAACGCCGTTTCCTTTATAAGATTCAGTTCAACCGTCCTACGGTAGAAGCCCGTGCTGCCATCTGGCAGGCAATGATGCCGTCATTAACAGAAAACGATGCCCGAACACTTGCTTCCCAATTTGATCTTTCAGGTGGGGAAATAGAGAATATCATTCGAAAATACACGGTGGAAGTAATTCTGTCTGGACAAGACTCCATTGACCTTTCTGCTATAATCGAGCTTTGTCGTAACGAGCGCATTTCCAATTCCACCCGAGTGAAAATAGGATTTCAGGCATAATACGTACACTAAACAAATTATCAACAGCTAAAATCAACAATATGGAACAACAGTTTTTTAATTCTTTGTATGCAATACGCAGGAATGAGAGCGTACCAAATCATACATTCAAAATTTGAGGAAGAAGAATATGCAGAATCAATTGAGATTGTTCGATATTACGGAATGTGCTACATTCTCGCTTTTTTGAGAATTGTGCGTAACACAAAGGATTAGTGTGTAACACATTCAAGGAGCGTGTAACACGAGGTGTAACACATTTGCGTCCTTTTATGTCCCGTTTTATCCGATTTGTATGACTCTCGCCGCAAGTTGAACTTAGCGTTTAACCTCTGGAATAACTCATACAAATTGTAGTAGAGAAATATGTTTCTCAGTGATAATCAACAACAAAAAAGAGATTTCTAAGTGAATTAGAAACCTCTCAATTAAAAATCTTTCGTGATTCTGCAGGAGTCACTAAGTGACTTGCTTGGAATCATAAGTGACTCGCTTGGGGTTCGAACCCAAGACCCCAACATTAAAAGTGTTGTGCTCTACCAACTGAGCTAGCGAGTCAATCCGTTTTGCATTGAGATAAATGAATCTTTATCTGTTTTGCGAGTGCAAAGGTATGTCTTTTTGGTAAAACCACCAAATAAATCTTACTTTTTTTTCAATTCACCATTAATTATTTGAGTTTTTGCGTAAAAATTAACGAGTTAAGGAAAGATTTTTATGTATAATTGTCCGTACAATGTCGGGGACGTCGTCCCTAAATATATTAGGTATGCATCAATCACTCTATGCGAACGCCTCAAGCATTTCGATAAAGCGCTTGGAGAGTCCAACCTTAATCTACATAGGCGGCATATCGCTTCGTAGTTAATGCAAACGTAAAAAGGAAGAAGTTTTAGGACGCACCATCCTAATACTACCTCAAATCCGCATCAAATATTAGCAAGGGCGACTTCAGCAGAATATAGCCTTTGCAGTGCTTGATAAAACTGCAATTCGCTACAGAGCCACAAATAACAGTCCAAAGACCCCCAATTATTGAAAAAGTCGTTAGAGACTGAGATAAATGCATTAAAGTCACTAAATTTGCAGCATAAAAGCGTGAATGCGATGTTATTTGGTTTTCTTCTCCACCCAAATAAACCTTTTCGCGAAGCTAAATGAGCAAAAGAAAAACGCGTTTCAACTTAGCCGTGGCGAGAAAAGGTGCGCAAAAGCGTACAAAAACACGCACCATGCTTTTAGACAATATACATTATATATATAAGTATGCAAGGATTTATACAAACAGAAGAAATAAAGGCCGAAACAGCTATTCTTGTGGGCTTGGTAACAAAGAACCAAAATGAACGCAAAACACAAGAATACTTAGATGAACTTGAATTTTTGGCCGAGACAGCAGGTGCTGTTACCGTAAAGCGTTTTACGCAGAAAATGGACGGACCTTCCTCTGTTACCTATGTCGGAAAAGGTAAATTGGAGGAGATTAGAGCTTATATCGAAAGCGAAGAAGAGAATGAGCGCGAAATTGGTATGGTGATATTTGACGATGAACTCTCTGCAAAGCAGTTGCGTAATATCGGTCAAGCACTAGGCGTAAAGATACTCGACCGCACCAACCTTATTCTTGACATATTTGCCATGCGTGCACAGACAGCGAATGCAAAAACGCAAGTAGAATTGGCACAATATCGTTATATGTTGCCTCGCTTGCAGCGTCTGTGGACTCACCTGGAACGCCAAGGAGGTGGTTCTGGCTCGGGTAGCGGCAAAGGTGGCTCAGTAGGTTTGCGTGGCCCTGGTGAAACGCAGCTTGAAATGGACCGCCGTATCATTCTAAACCGTATGTCGTTGCTTAAGCAGCGCTTGGCCGACATTGACCGACAAAAAACGACACAACGCAAAAACCGTGGTCGCCTCATTCGCGTGGCCTTGGTGGGATATACCAACGTAGGTAAATCAACATTGATAAACTTATTGGCCAAGACAGAGGTATTCGCCGAGAACAAACTTTTTGCTACGCTTGATACGACCGTTCGTAAGGTAATCATTGACAACTTACCGTTCCTCTTAGCCGACACGGTTGGGTTTATCCGTAAGTTACCTACCGACTTAGTAGAGTCGTTTAAAAGCACCTTGGACGAGGTGCGTGAGGCAGACCTTTTGGTACACGTGGTTGACGTATCCCACCCCGACTTTATAGAACAGATTGAGGTGGTGAATAAAACGCTGCAAGACTTAGGTTGCGCTGAGAAGCCACAAATCTTGATCTTTAACAAGATGGACGCATATACTTGGACTGAGAAGGATCCTGACGATCTCACACCGGCAACGAAAGAGAATGTATCGCTCGATGAATTGAAAAATACATGGATGGCAAAAATGGGCGATGACTGCATCTTTATTTCTGCGCGCGAACGTCAGAATATTGATGAACTCAAACAATTGCTCTATACACGCATCAAACAATTACACGTACAGAAGTATCCCTACAACGACTTCTTATTTGAACATTACGAAGCGTAATCCTACTATAGTTGACCTGTTTATTTGTTGACAAGTTAACAAATAAACAGGTTGACAAGTAAGTTTGTATTATAATTGACGAATGAAAGAGTTGACATTAAACTGTACACCCTAACAGATAACACAAACTTATTTGTCAACTCGTCAACAAAAACAAACTTACCCGTCAACTTATCAACTAAAAACGAACCTACCTGTTAACTCGTCAACTTGTTAACTCGTTAACTAAAAAACTAACAACCTATCATTTTGAGACCATTAGTAAAAAAACAGTACATACTACCTTTTGTACTGATTACGTCCCTGTTCTTCCTTTGGGGAGCAGCACATTCCATACTCGACGTACTCAATAAGCACTTTCAATTAGTCATTCCTGGTATGAACCATGCCCATTCCTCAATGGTGCAAGTAATGTTCTACTTGGGGTATTTTGTAATGGCCATTCCTGCAGGAATTATTATCGACCGCCGCGGCTATCGAACGGGGGTCATCGTAGGACTATTGCTTTATGGATTTGGCGCATTATTGTTTTGGCCTGGAGCACAAATCATGTCATTTGAGTTCTTCCTAATGTCACTCTTCATCATAGCCTGTGGATTGGTATTTCTTGAAACGGCGGCCAATCCTTACGTGACAGAATTGGGCGATGTGGAAACAGCAGCATCACGTTTGAATTTAGCACAGTCATTGAACGGATTAGGCTGTATCTGCGGTCCATTATTTGGTGGACTCTTGCTCTTCTCCGATGGTGGGAACGAACGCATTGCCCTACCCTACGTCGTTATGGGCATTGTCGTGTTAGCTGTAGCATTGCTATTTACACGAGTAAAACTGCCCGAGATTGCGCATCAAGACGAGCACGAAACAAAAGCCACGGCAGAAAAACATCGTATCAGCAGTCTATTTCGGAATAAAGGATTCCTATTTGGCCTCTTTGCCTTGTTTAGCTATGAAGTATCTGAAATATCCATCAACAGCTTCTTTATTAACTACGTAGCCGACGGTGGATGGATGAATGCCCGCGATGCAAGCATTGCATTATCATTCGGTGGCTTATCACTCTTTATGTTAGGCCGCGTATTGGGAAGTTTTATAATGCAACACGTTGCCAGCGGACGAGTCTTACGCGTTTGCGCCATAGGGACGTTTATCACCACATTGGCCGTCGTACTCAATATGGGAGTACTCTCATTAGGGGCCTTAGTGTTGATATACGTGTTCGAAAGCATCATGTTCCCCACTATCTTCGCACTTTCACTCAAGGACTTAGGTCCACTAACCAAACGTGCTTCATCACTGCTGATGATGACCCCCATAGGAGGTGCCGTAGGCCCTTTGATGATGGGACTTATAGCCGATGCTAGCACGATGTCTGTAGCCTTCATCGTACCCCTTATAGGCTTCGCTAATGTAGCCGCTTATGCTTTTTCTGATAAAAAAGTTTGAAAAAGATTTGGAGGTTAAATAAAAACTTCATACCTTTGCACTCGCAAAAACGAAACAAACGTTTCAGTTTAAGCAGTGCAATGCGGAAATAGCTCAGTTGGTAGAGCACAACCTTGCCAAGGTTGGGGTCGCGAGTTCGAGTCTCGTTTTCCGCTCTTAATATCGAAGCATGTCTTCCAAATTCGTGAAGATTATTCGAGCCATACATATTATAACGAAACAT
>ULTT01035187.1_pt1 | contig 17454 bp, 20 predicted proteins | sample 1957831 | NCBI WGS metagenome assembly ULTT01 (sample SAMEA4835740, study PRJEB28245) | human gut metagenome | biome: gut microbiome; material: fecal sample | place: Denmark | collected 2008 | reverse complement strand
CGAAGCCGCTGCCGCCGGGATGCAGACGCACAGCACCGCCGCCAGCAGAAAAGCCGCCGCGCGGCGGGCAAAAGAATGCAGATGTTTCAAAGTCCGGTTCCCTCCTTGTGGGTATCATTTACGTTTTGATCTGACCTTAGTGTAGCACAGCCCGCGCCGCCGGGCAAGAACCGGAGTCATGTATTTTACGCCATGCGGGACGATCTGAAAAAAGACGCAAACTTTCTCTTGATTTTGCCCAGGGAATCCGGTATAATAAAAGTCGTTCAAACTGATGCGCCGGTGTGTCGGAATGGCAGACGAGGGGGACTCAAAATCCCTTGTGCTAATAACACGTGTGGGTTCGACCCCCACCACCGGCATAAAAAAACTCCCCCAGCTTGTCTGGGGGAGTTTTCTTTTTTATCTGCGGCGTGTGAGCGGGTCGAACAGCACGGCCCTGCCAAAGAATGCTCCGGAAACGTGAACCGCCCCCATTTGCCAGTCCGTATGGTATACCGCTCAGGAAATGGGGCGATTCTTTTTTGTGCGGCAGCTTCTGCATTTTATCTCGCTGCGGCGCAGCCCGTAGAAGGCCGCCATGATGACGCCGAACTCTGCCGGGTCGCCCTGGATCGCCGTGAAGAGCTGTTCCAGTTCCTCTGCCTTGTAGACCTCCGACTTGAACTTTTCCTTACGAGGACGTTCAACGCGGTCTGCGGGGTTGGAACGGATCATGCCGATCTGAAAAGCACACTGTAAGCATTTGCGGATGTTGGCGTGATAGTGAATGACGGTGTTTGCCGTTGCGGAAGCTGACCTTCGGCTCGTTGACGATGTACTCGTTGAAGTCCCTGGCAATCAGCTCCACCCGCTTGCGCTCCACGCCCCGCTGGTAGATCTCGCGGGGGTAGATCAGCTTGCTGCTGTGGATGACCGAAAGCTGGTACGGCGGGTTGATACCGATGAAAGAATTGTTTTCGTTCAGGCGCATCGCATTTCCTCCTTGATTCTCCAAATGTACTTTTCGGCTTCCTCTAAGATCTCAGCCACCTGCTGCTTCCGCTTCGGGATGGTGAGCAGGCTGGGATTGAAGGTGAAGCTGTATTCCAGCCGCTGGATCATGGCATGAACCGCGGATTGCAGCTCGGTGTACAGCATCATTTCCTCGATGCTACCGGCGTTCTCAAAGGACGACCGGATGGGCGTATAGGGATAGACAGGCGGTTTGCCATCCACCACCTCAGGCGGTGCGTAAAGCGCCGTAGAGCGCCGGATAGGCTCCATCTGCTGGATGCTGCCCATGGGGTTCAGCGCAAGGCTGATCCGAACTGCATCGTCCACCCGGCGCATTTCCTCCGGGGTCAGATGTCCCAGATACTTCAGCGCCCGGCTTTTGTCGATGGTAAAGATCTGCTCTGCCTGCACAACGGACGGCATATTCAACCCTGCGTTTTCCAACAGGCAGTGGGTCGGCTGGTTTACTTTCTTTTCCGCCTTGCTTGTCATGGTCGCAACGATCAGGGTCGGAGAGTGATAATTGCCCACGTCATTCTGAAGAATGACCGCCGGACGGTCACCACACTGTTCCGAGCCGGTGCTCGCCCCAAAATGGGTGAAGAAGATGTCTCCGCGTTGGAATTTCCAGTTTTGCTGCAAAATTGTACCCCTGCGGCGAGTGCCGCTTGGGAAATTGTCCCTTCACTTACGAACCCAGTTGAAAGGTCAATTCGTAGCATCGAAATCAAAGTTTTTCAAAAAATTAGTAATTCTCTTGATTTTAATGCTTATCGTGGGGTGAGAAACGCCCAAGACTTTAGAAATTTCAGTGACGGTGTAGCCCTCATAGGCGTATAGCGTCAAAAGTTTGAGGTCGTCAACAGACAGCTTCTCTAAGCCGGCTTGCAAACGTTCGTTTTGGACTTCACCCACCCACGCAAAGCGCGTTTTCGTTTCGTGATAGGTGTCCGTCACGGTAGTGGCTCGCACAAAGTCAGCATAATCGTTCCGATTTTCAGAATCGTCTGCATTCGGAATCTCGACATCATAACGGTGGTGGGCACGATCACCATTGAAGACCGCCAGATCGTACTCATACATCTTCTGGATAGCGTCCTCCTTCATACCAGCAGCCCGGTATTCTTCCCGGAGCTTGTCCCATTTCGCATAGAAGTTACGACGGGCATTTCCGCTATTGTAGTTCATATAGACCTCCAAATTTTCGATAAAGCGTAAAAAGTCGAAAATTTGGAAGGCTAACGATAATCACCGCAGGGGTTCACAGCCATGCGCTGCTTGTAGCCGGAGATCTTCTTCTCCAGCAGCTTGTCCACGCAGTTCATCATGTCAGTCATTTTCGTGTCCTTTCCCCCGGACTCAGGGAGGGGAAGGATACCGATGACGGAGACTGGATAGAAGGGTTCACGCCATGCACTGAACCAGCCTGCAAAACGCAAAAAGGCCCAATTCCAGAGATGGGAGGTACACCCATAGACCGGTCGTTCTACCGCAGCAGACAGCGTCTGCCGGCTGGTAAAACTCCGTTATGGTATCCTCAACCCTCTCTAGAATCGGGCCTTACGATATTATTTTTGTTCTTAGAACTTGCCTTTTGGGGGTTCGTCCCTTGAACTGGCTACATGATAACCGAGAACACCTCAAATCACCAGTTCATCAGATGAGCTCTAAAAAGCAGCACACAAAGCATCGTTATTTCGTACTTTTATAAAAAATACCGTCATGTCAGATGCTCTTATGCAGCCTTACTGCGCCGTTTTATTACCGTTTAGGGCTCACTTCTTGAGCCCTTACCTCAGAAAAAATTTCAAAAAAAAAGAGGCGACCAGACCGTTTTATGGTCCAATCGCCTCATAGGTATATTCTGTTGTGTCCGCATTAACAGGCAGTTTTGAGTGGCGCACATCCACATGCTGCAAGGCAGACATTGACTTGTTCGATGCCCTCTTTGTAATACTCCGTCAGAATCATCTGATAGACAGTATTCTCTTGATCGTTGAAATCCAGCGTGATTTTGCACATCCTCAATAAATCACCACTTACAGGTGGCGGAAGATGCAGTGCCACCGAGATGGCAACGATCTGCTCCACACTTGCATCCTGTCCTGCACGAAGCCGCTTTACCGTAGATACAGAGAGCCCAGACTCTGACTCCATCTGTTCCACAGACATATCCCGGTCGTTCATCAGCAGCTTCAAGGCCTCTCCAAACCCTACCCCCGAAATCGTTCTGCGTATTGCCAACGACCATTGAACCTCCTCCGCAAACGCAACTGCAGCTGCCAATCCCTGTTCGGCAGTTTTCTGCGGCAACTGACGGCAAACCGAGTTGGCACTGACGGTTTCCACCTTGGTATCCGTATTCTTATGTACACCAGATGCCACCTCGGTTCACCTCCTTCACCAAAGTTTTTATAAAAAAAGACCGGAGTAAATTCAGATCAAGTTGCCTACGCATTACTTGTTTCCAAATCTACTCCGGTCTTCGACGCTGTCCGACAATTTATATATGAAGACTGGATGTGTATTAGCCTGACATTCTATAGTCATGCAAGCAAGTAGACGTACTTCAACCTACATAATCGACATCTCAAAACACGGTGCCGTGCAACAAATCGCTGCACAGACAACCAGCAGCGCCAGCTGCTATCAGCCTTCTTGCCGATATCATCTTTCCATCGGCCGGCTGTCATCGTTTATGTACTTCCGTCTATTGCAAAATGTTGTTCAGATTTAACCTTTCACATACTGAACAACCAGACTATTTCCTGTCTGCTAACACACCTCCTTTTTTCGGATTTATATTCGACCGTTGGTGTTTCGTCACCTTACGGCTATTTTCACATTTGTAGTATAACAGCCAAAATGTAATCCGTAAAGAGGAGCAATCGTTTTTCATCGAAGCGACGAGAAATAAGTCGGAAAATTGTGTAATCTGCCAATTCCGATCCTATAAACGCAAAAAAGCCGGAATAGACTCCTAAAATCCGAAATAATTTCAGATTTTTGAAGTCAACCCCGGCTTACTACCCATTCGAGCAGTACCAAACAGGCAGCAATTCAGTTTTAAACTGGCTCACACGGCCCCCCGATGAGCCAAGTGTACAGATTCGCATCTGCCTTTTCCTGTCCTTATCCTCAAACAGTGCAAATGAGCCGTGTATCCTTCTCCGGCAGGGAGTTGAACACACGGCTCATCATTTTAGGTTTAGAATCTCAAGAAGCTCGACAATCCTATGCCGTCTCTCGGGACAGTGAAGCATTTCCTCTTTCCCTTAAGTACTCGTTCACCTCATCAATTGACCTCATATACATACAGTTAAGAATCATCAAATGTGCTAGCTGTTCTTTGGTCGCAGCCAAGCTAAAACCCGCTTTTGCTATGAGCGCAAACGAAAGCCATGGAGGAAGGTGCATAGCAACGCATAGTGCAACCACGTTTTTCTCAGAAAAACTTTCAACCTTTCCATTTCTGTAGCGACCGATCGTTGACTCCGACACCTTTGATTCAAAGGCCAAAGCCTCTTGCGTAAATCCGAAGCGTGTCATCACATATCGTAGTGCTGCCGGGAAGCAAGCAGGCATATTCTCTAACACCTTGCGTTCTTCTTCAGCCTTCTCATTCTCAGACAGCCTTTCCTCCGGGTCTATAATACGATAGTAGTTTTTGATCTCTGTTTGATTTTTTTCAGCATGCGAGGGCATCCAAATCCCTCCCACGTCCGAAACTACTCAAGGTAGCCTCAAACGTGGGAGGAATGGGCATAGCGATGCTCATTGGATCAGTAGTCAAACCCGCAGTCGCGCGACTGGCCTTTTTGACTCTATTAACCCATAGCATATGCAATTGCGCATAAATCTGTGCACACTTAGCCTTTCTAATGCGTCTGATCAGTTCTCGCATCCTTTCCAATTCGAGAATTCTTTCATAAACGCACTGATACTCCACAGAATCCGGTGCCAGATCATCAGCAATATGAAGCAATGACTGAATCCGCTTATTGATTCTGTTCATTTCTTGCTTCAAACATAATAAGCTGACTGCTTTAGCAACTGCCTCAAAAACTGAGCCAGTTGCTGATTTTCGACAAATGATGTACATTTGCACATTCACCTGCCCTTTTCATGTAGTACGGTAAACCGCCAGTTTTATTATATCACATTCCATCTTAAAACAAAATATGTCTCGTTTTCTTATCGCTTCGCCATCTTCTCTTTAACCTCGTCTGGCACGTCGATCAGGCCAAATCGGTAGAACAGACCATAGATATACGACACACCCCGGATATCTCCCAGCGCCTTAGGTCTGTCCACTACCTCTCCAATTTTACCGATATTGTGATACGCCAGCAGCACAGAACTCCAAGCAAGGCTCTTGCTGTCCTCTCTGCGGTCGATCCACAGCTCCTTGGTGAATTCATCTTCCCTGCCCTTCTTCAGCGTATATGTAAAAGGCAAGCCGGACATCGTCTTGAACTTGTATCCCCGAAAAGCCACCACACACTTCCAGAGGTTTTCTTCGCAGGGATCCTTTTTCAGCACAACCACAGCTCGGTAGTGTCGCTGCCGCTCTGCCCCTGCACTGATATTCGCCGCTTCAGCTTCCTCCGGGAAGTACACGCCTTTCTCATACGGCAGATAAGAGGTCACCGAGGGGCGGGACAGCTGCAAAGCCGACATAGTGGAGGTGACAGCAGCAAAATAACTCTGCGTGCTTCTAAAAGAATCGAACGTCTGCCGGACGTGCTTTGCCATGTCCGACTCGTAGACCCCGGCCGTGATGAGCAGCTTCCGAACCTTGATAGGGTTGAGTGACAGGGCATCTGCGATGGCTTGCAGGCTCATTTTGTCCGTATAAAGGCCAGCAGCTGCTTTCATCTGCTGTGTTAAGTTCTTGGCTGCACTGTACTCTGGCTTTGATGGCTTCCGCCCACCGCCGGGCTTGCGTGCGCGCGTGTATTACTCACTATTTTTTACCTCGTTTTAATTTCCATCACAAACTATATATCGTGCTCAAAAATATGCCGTGTGAACTTCTGGAGTTCAGTCCACACGGCTGATGAAAATTATTCTTTAATTGCGTTACTTCAGGTCGCGTTCATCTCTTTTTACACGTCCAGCATCGGTAATAATATAAAGCGGATCATCTAAATCATTCGTTCCAATTTGTATGATATAGCCATTTTCAGCACAGGCATCAATCATTGCTTCTGAAAATCCTTTCCCGATTAAAAACTTTCGACAAACTTTCTGACCGCCTGCCGAAATCATATGAAGAATTTGAAAATACTTATTAGCATCCATGATTTTGTGCTCCTTTTTTCATTATCAAACTCAGAAATATATCAATTAAGTCTTCCTAGTTATACGGCGACTGTCCATTTTCATACATTTGTTTGCTCTTTTTGTGAACCTCCTTTCTTCTTCTTGATCTATAAATACCGGATACATTACCACTTTGGATGGCATTGCGTAAGAATCTTCTTTCGTAGGCTGAACCAATGTTCCCTGTACTTTTGATATTCGTCCGAATTCATATTTCATAAAACTCCTCCATTCTCTTCATAAAAGGTCGAAATTCTCTAATCATCTTATGACTCTTCTGCTCATCTGTTGCGCAATTATATAACTTTCAATCAAGCTATACAATACATCTGCAACAAATGCCGTTGTATGATATGCATAACTATCCTTTTTACGATTCCACTCCGGCTGGACAATTTTAGAGTCGATGCATATCAGCCCTAGCATCCTATATTCTTCAGAATGTCTAGCAAGAATCTGGCAACGTATAGGAATAATGATACTGGAACAGAAAAGGCTCTTCCATTTATCCCCATACTCGCAGAAGAATTTATCATCATCTTTTTCTTTTTCTGAAAGATTTGTTAAATCACCTTCCGCAAAATATTGGAATTTTCGTTTCAGGATCGTATCATACGCATAATTATCGCCAATTTTAATTGGTTTCGTATTTTGTATTCTGACTTTCTTTATTCCTCCTCGGCAAGTCACATTGTTTTGACCCCGGGCAAATGTTTTTAATGTATTCTGTGTATTGCATAATTTTATACTTGCGCAAATTTTTTCTCCATAGTGATTGCTCAAAATTCGCTCGAGATCGTTCAATGTATTTACAAGAAAATCAGGAATAGAATTTCGCGTGATCTCTATACTTTGATTAGGCATTTTCGAAATATTCATCTTTATTTCATGGGCAACTCTATGAGCAAAGCTCATCATTTCCAATGAGTTAACATCTGTGTCTTCCGCTATAATTTGAAGTTTTCGCGTAAACTCCGTTGCTTGATGTTCACTAAGTCTTTTTTGCTTAGCAATTTCGCATTCACTAAGTCTTTTTTGCTCAGCAACTTCACGTTCCCGTCTATTTGTTAACAGTACCCACTGCGAAAGGCACAATACTCCACACGTTGCCAATGTAATACATGCTGTTAAAACCGCGTTATTTAATATAGCCGAATTCCAGAATGTATTGGCAAGCGTCCACATCACTTGTATTATCGTGGCTGCAGCGTCAAAAAATTTGGGGTTTCGAGTTCTAATATTCTCAAGGTCATTACGAATTTTAGTCAGGTATGTCTTCCAATGTGGCTTCTGTTGATTGTTATTTTCTTCCATAGTTGGGTTTTCCTTTTAAATTCAGTATACTTAACTTCGCGCGCAAAACATAGTATTAATACTGCCATCGATGCGGGCAATACCTTGATTGGTCAAAATTAGAGGAGGCAGAAGAAATCTTCATAGGTTGGAGTGGCGTTGAGGATGATGACTAACCATCTCGCTACGCCACATCATTATGATGTACGCCACCAAAATGCCAATCCACCCACCCATCGTATTGCCGAACACATCATCGAACTCTGCGATGCCAAGTCCCGTAATATTCAGCTTAGCGAGGATTTCATCTGCTAGTTCAAAGAACCACACGAAGGCTTTATAGCAGTATTCGTCTTTTTAATTTAGACTGCATTCTTGTACGGTTAGTGTCTTTTATAAAAATCACCCTTTTTGTGCATATTTTTCCAGAACACTCATAGCACGCACAGTATCTATGTCCTCTTGAGAATATATATACCCATATGCCGATGATTTTCTTTCTCCTGATTTCGCAACAATAGTTTTCTGTCTGATTCGTGGCATTCTACCAGCGTTCAGAACCATCCCCCCTTTTTTCCAACCTGAAGGAACTTGTTTCCCATTTATTTTCACAACGCCTATTCGTTGCTTTGCCTTAACCTTCATAATTACCTCCATTCCACATTGTTCATTTCTTCCATATTACACGCTTCTACCAAAACTGCAGGCTTTCCGTAAGCTACATCCGTAGATATCTGAGAAAAGCCCTCAAACATATCACTGTGATTCTGTCTTATCTTAAAATAATTCAGTGTAGGCTGATTTCCATAGTTATCAAATACCAGTGATAGCGGAACGTAGCGTTTAGTTTTGATAAATCTATTATATGCTCTCTGCGTTGCTTTTTGTCTATCTAAATCCACCGAAATCAAATAAACCTTATAGCCAGCAGATTTTAGACTTTTACACATATCCAGGACGGATTTCATATTCCACCCTATTTTAGGAATTACAACATTATTCTTCATAGCCACGCAGCGGTCCATTAAACCATTATCTCCAAACACTAAGGCATCTGATTCTTCGTGTACAAGCGAGGCCGCACCAATCTGATTGTTATATTCCGGAAGTTTCCGCTTTGCATAATCCGAATCCAATATGTAACATCCATAAATATCTGCAATTTTTGATGACACACCAGACTTTCCAGAAGCCGGTGGCCCCATTACATAAAAGGCCTTTGACTCTTGCCGTGCCACTGTTTTCGGTGCTGCACCGCCTTTCCCCAAGCATATTTCATCATCATTGTCCAGTCGTGACCATTTGAAGAGTTCATCAACAATGCGTTTCCGAAGCTCTAATCGAACATCTTCTTCTCGATACTCAAAATCTCGATTATCTCGGTGTGTGAATGTTGAAAAGAAGCGATAGTCTCTTAGATTGCGTTCAGCGGATGCTATCCGGTTTATTGCTTTTCTTTTTTCTCTCTTTTCTTGGATTCCCAATATTCCGTCCACAAATTGTTCTACCTGGATGTCCGTGTTCAGTTCCCTGCTGAAACCTGTCATAAAGCTCCTCATTTCTTTTTCTGTTGTTTTCTCATTCTGATTTTTGTATGTGTACGGATATCATAAAATAATTGAGAGCTTTAACTACAGCATCAAAAGTCTGGTACACCATTTCAACGACACACGGAAGACGCATTTGCTACGTGGTCGGCTCTCTCCCCGCGAAATATAACAAAAATGTCGCTATCAAGCCATGTTTATCCTATTTTTGCATTTCTGAAGTTCATCTAGGATTCCGGGGTATGTTTTTCTTACAAACCCCACATATTTTTGATTTAGCATTTCTCCATGAACTGCTCTATTAGCAATTCTAACAATTTCAATCAACGTATCGGTTGTTGTAGAATCAAGCAGACCCCTTTGGTTTAAAATTCTTGCCATTGAGATTGTTGTCATGCGAGTTTGAGGTTCAAATCTCAGCAGCTCAATGCATTCCCTTAGCGCCATCTCGATATCATATCGTATTTTAAACAGTTCCACATTTTGTTCCGAAGCCGTGCCTTCCTCTCTGGGCACTTCATTAGTTTTTTCATTATTTTTTTGTGCTGTCAAAGTTTGAATCGCATTTGTAAGTTCCTCTATTCTGCTTTCCGAAGGCAGTGGGTTCCCATTTATCGTCAGCTGATTGGTTGCATTATTTGAAACCTGAATCTGCATAACAAGCTGTTGCAAGTTGTTGAGGCTGTCTTTTACCTCTTTATTGCTTTTTTCAACAGCTTCCTCAACTTCTTTCTTGACTTTCACACCAAAAAGCTCTAGCTCTGTAAAAAGTGGAAGCACCAACAGTATTGCCCAAACAATGAAAACCGTACTAATCAGACTTGCATCATTAATTTTGTCTATTGCGAAATGATTGCAAAACAAATATACCGTACTTGCCACAACAAGAATGAAATACCATATATGCTTGATTTTGTTCTTAAAAAACGGAATAACTCTATCCCGCAGTATTTTCCTTATGTATTCCATACTGGTTTTCCTCACATTAGCAGCTGTCGACGCTGTGACTATTCCAATCCATCCGCCCATCGTATTACCGAACACATCATCGAGCTCTGCGATGCCAAGTCCCGTAACATACTGGGTCGTTTCGATTGCCACAGACATCACGAAGGGAACCAGCAACGCCCACTTCTTTTGAAACCATCTATACAGCCCCGTTCCAAGCGGAATGAATAGCCAGATGTTATTGATAACCCCCACCCTCACGGATTGCTCTTTCAAGAACTTCCCTGCATAGGAAAAGAGGACAAAGTTCATTCTCGCATCCCCTGACTCACGAAACATCAGTGTTTCATAAAGAATGAAAGCTACATAAACAATCGTCAGTACTACGCTTAAACTCTTCGGAAGAACAATCATCAGCAAACAGACAACGCAGCCAAAAACAACCACCATACATGGGAAGCCATTCAGAAGGTTGTCCACACACAGCATAATGTTGCCGTTTTTGTCAAGCAGAAGGTTCACATCACCACTGCGCTTGATGCCGTACTGCCCTTTAGACAAAGCCTTTGGGTTGCCATTCGCATCAAAATACATATCCGTATCTGCTGTGCCGTCTCTATGATAGGTACGTTTGAGGATGGTATAGCCTGCATTGGTAGGGGCGGGGTTGCTGTCTGCGTCAAGATAGGTGATTTGGTCGATGTATCCTTGCTCGTTGCGCTGGTATAACTCGCCATACTGACCAAGCGAAGACCTCGCCGGGTTTCCTTCTGTGTCAAAGTACTGCTCACCGACAACGGTTCCATTCCCATCACGCTGATATGTCTTAATCGCATATCCAGATGAAGTGCTCACCGCATGACCATCTTTATCGAAAAAGGTCAAACTAATGTTTTGACCATCAGAGTTATACCCACGATGAAGCCCATAGTATCCACCGGAGCACTGTACCTGCTGTCCGTTCAAATCGTAGTAGAAATCGTCGGAATCCCTGCCGCCAACCTGCGTTCTTACAATAATAGAATATCCGTCACTGAGTATTATCGGATTACCTTCGGCATCAAGATATGTGATTACCGTACTCGTTTCATCGTATTCATACGATACCCCATAATGATTGCCATATCGTGCCACAGGGTTTCCGCTTGCATCAAGATAACATTCCTCCACAACTCGACCGTTATCATCACGCATTCTACACACGGTCGCATAGCCCATATCAATGGCATCTGTAATAAATCCAGTAGGATTCACATAGCTGGTACTGGTCATGCTTCCATCTACGGTTTCTCGGATACTCAATTCTGAGGCTGTGTATCCTGCATCGTGGTCTACATCAGCATCTGGCAGTAACGCCAAGATAGAAAGAAGAACTACAGATACAATCAGCAGGATTCCACATCCTCGTTTCAGCTTCGCATTCAAACTTCGTAGCCTCTGCTCTTAATGGTCTCCACGACCTGAGACACATACTTCTGGCAAGTGTCGTGGTCGGGAGCTTCGACCATTACACGCACGACAGGCTCCGTACCAGACTCACGTACCAGAATACGGCCAGTATTACCCAGTGCTTCAGCCACAGCCTTGACTGCCTCCTGCACCGCCGGGTCGTTCTGCGCAGCCTTCTTGTCGGTCACACGGACATTTTCCAGAACCTGCGGGTAGATCTTCAGCGGCTCAGCCAGCTTGCTCATGGGAACCTTCTTTGCCAGCATGACTTCCATCATCTTCAGGCTGGTCAGGATGCCATCACCAGTGCTGGCGTACTTGCTGAAGATAATATGACCGCTCTGCTCACCACCGATACGGCAGCCATTTTTTGCCATGTACTCATAGACGTACTTGTCACCCACTGCGGTCTTGGCGTAGCCGATGCCCTTCTCATCAAAGGCCTTATACAGGCCAAAGTTGGACATGACCGTGGTAACGACGGTATTGGTCAGCAGCTTGCCACGCTCCTTCATGTAGCAGCCGTAGATGTACAGAATATGATCGCCAGTGATGACATTGCCCTTTTCATCCACACACAGGCAACGATCAGCATCGCCATCATAGGCAAAACCGATGTCCAGCCCCTTCTCTACCACGAACTTCTGCAGACCCTCAATGTGGGTGGAGCCCGCATTGTTGTTGATGTTGGTGCCGTTGGGCTGTGCATTGATGACGTAGGTATCAGCTCCCAGAGCATCGAACACAGATTTAGCGATGTTCCAGGAACTGCCGTTGGCGCAGTCCAGGCCAACCTTGACACCCTTGAAAGAGTAGATTCCGAGGCTGATCAGATAGCCCATGTAGCGGTTGCGACCGGACACATAGTCCACCGTGCAGCCAATGTGCTCACGGTGAGCAAAGGGCAGCTCCGGCCAGTCCTTGTCGAACACATGGAGCTTTCCGTCGATGTAGTCCTCTACCAGCAACAGGATTTCCTCGGGCATTTTCTCGCCATAGCAGTCGATCAGTTTGATGCCGTTATCGTAGTAGGGATTATGGCTGGCAGAAATCATGATGCCACAGTCGAAGTCGTCCACGCGGGCAATATAGGCCACAGACGGCGTAGTAGTGACATGAAGCAGGTAGGCATCTGCGCCGGAGGCGGTCAGGCCAGCGACAAGGCTGTACTCGAACATATAGCTGGAGCGGCGGGTGTCTTTGCCGATCACAATGCGTGCCGGATTGGTGTCGCCGTTGCGCTCACGCAACATATTGTAATACCATCCCAGGAAACGGCCTACTTTGTAAGCGTGGTCAGCGGTCAGAGTGATTCCGGCTTCACCACGGAAACCATCGGTTCCAAAATACTTTCCCATTATAGTTTTTCCTCATCCAAAGAGTAAATTAACGAATATATGCTTTAGCCGGATTATAATCCGTTGCCTGCTGCTCACCACGGAGAGGTAGCACACTTGAGCAACACAGCCATGTGGCGGAACACATGGCCGATAAATCCTCGAAAACGCAGAGTTGTTTATCACGGAAGATTTTTTTCTATGAACTCAGAAACTATCTTTTCGTATTTCTCTGGATTTGTTCTATAGCATTCCTTATGTGTTGCACCAGAAACTATATATAAGTCTTTTTCGCCTTGACAACTGTCATAAATCTTATATGCCATCGACAGAGGTGCTCGATTATCTTTATCACCATGAATAATTAGAATTGGCACATTTGTCTTTGATACCGCTACGCTTGCATCTGCGTCTTTCAAGTCAAAATGGCCCCAGATTTTTGTTCCCACATTTACCATCTGAGTAAATATATCACTTAACAATTCATAACGCAGTTTATTCTTGCTCCCTACCTTTATCATTTCTAAAGGCGTTGTAAAGCCCGCATCATCAATGATTCCACAAACAGACTTTGGTAAATTCAAGTCACTACTCATCAATACGGCAGCCCCGCCCATAGAAAATCCCATAAGATATATAGGCACCTGTTCTCCAAATTCAGAAGTCACCCAATTTGCCCAGTCACAACAGTCATATCTTTCCAACACACCAAGTGTCGAAATATTTCCTCCGCTGTCACCATGTGCTCGCAAGCTTACTAGTAGGAGGTTCCATTTATGCTCTTCTGTAATTCTGTAAATTGGCACTCCACATACAAAGCTATCAGACCAAAGTCCATGAAAAAAGATGATAATTGGTGCATTTTTCTTTCTTTCAAAATAATGGCCGACTAATTTCACTCCATCAGATGCCGTGATCGTAATCTCCCTATTTGGCTCATTCTTTATCTTGTACGCTTCTGTTATTATTTTATGCTGCCATTCATCAGCGATTTCTAAATCCGGCCAGTGTATTTCTCTTCTTGAGCAAGCCCTCTGAAAAGCATATTTAATCATGCAAAAAACCTATCTTCCAGCATCAAGCACAGACAGTGATAAATGGGCAGATGCAGTTCCTGAATCATATAAGTCTCTGTCTGCGGAGCCTTGATGCACACATCGCTCATATCCTTCAGTTTACTATCCTTTGCTCCCGTCAGTCCAATGACCTTCATTCCCTTAGCGTGTGCGGTTGTCGCAGCAAACAGCACATTTTTGCTATTGCCGCTGGTGGAAATGCCAAGGAATACATCCCCGGATTTACCGTAACCATTGACCTGCTGTGCAAAGCAGAGTAGTGGTTCGCAGTCATTCATATAGGCTGTAGACAGAGCAGGATGACCATCCAGTGCAATAGCAGGAAGTGCTCCCTGCAGGTTTTCTGCCAGGACAGCACCGAGTTCCTGATTCTCAGCAACCAGCTTTTCTGCGAAATCAGTTTCAGGCTTACGAGGCAGCTTAAAGCCCTTCATTAACTCACCAACGATATGCTCCGCATCTGCCGCAGAACCGCCATTCCCTGCCACAAGAAGCTTTCCACCGTTCTTATAGGACTCCTCCAGCAAAAGGTATGCAGCAACAATGTCATCTTTTGCCGATTCCAAAGAAGGATACCGTTCCATCAACAGGTCGATGTGTTTCATCAGTCGATTTTCCAGTTCACGCATTTTAGTAATCCCCCTCTTATTTAAGATATTGCTCCACAAAGTCCTTCAGAGACGACACCGTCACTGTCTGACCATAGGACTCGTTACCTATCAAGGCAGTCCGACAACCAGCATTTTGACCAGCCTTAACATCGTTCTCGCCATCGCCAATCATCCAAGACTGCGACAGATCAATGTTAAAATCCTGTGCTGCATTCAGCAGCATTCCAGGTTTCGGTTTGCGGCAATCGCAGTCAAACTTCAGTTCTGGACGTTCCCCTTCGTATCCCTTGTGCGGATGGTGTGGGCAGAAGTAGATGGCATCCAAATAAGCTCCTTCTATTCCCAGAAGTGTCTCCATCTTGTTGTGAATCACTCCGAGTTCTTCAAAGGACACTTCACCACGGGCAATCACAGGCTGATTCGTAACAACAATTGCCAAATAACCGGAAGCATTGATTTTTTTGATTGCATCTGCAACGCCGTCTATCAGTTCAAACTCGTCTATGTTCCGAAGGAAACCCACATATTTATTGATAGTGCCGTCCCGATCAAGGAACACCGCTTTCTGCTTGTTCTTCAGATTCTTACCGGAAACGCGACCAGTTTTGTAATCCTCGCATACAGAATAATAGCGTTCAGGTGTCCCCATATCCTTCACATACTCAGGACTGTCGTAGCAGAACATCTTTCCGGTTTCTGCCAACGGCTTGAGGAGTTGCCGATCCAAGTCAACCTTGATGGATTTTCCGTTCTCTCCCACAGTGCCAACCTTGTCCGCATCAATCCCAGAATGTTCCAAAATGCTCGGATTGATAACATGAAGCCCTGCATTGACACGATTACGATAGTATTCCGGCCGTTTATCTTCCTTGGCCAGCCATTGCTCAACAGCTCCATTTTTATCAGCAATAATGAGTCCACTGTCGTAGGGATGACTATTCGGATGCGTGAAAAGAGTAACCAAACCGCCATGTTGTTTATGGAAGGCTACGAACCGGTTGAAATCCACATCGAACACAGCATCGGCATTCAGCAGTAGAAAATCCGAATCCAACCTATCCTTGATTTTGAAAAGTGCACCAGCATTACCTAGCGGCTCCTTCTCAAAATAGTATTCAATATGAACACCGAAGGGTTTCCCTGTTGCCGGAGATACGCCTGAACCATCTCCGAAATAGTCCATGATGATGTTTCCGAGATGAGAGACGGTCAAAATAATGTCTGTGAATCCTTGGTCACGCAGACACTCCAACTCATGTTCCAGAACAGGCTTTCCTTCGATTTTTATCATCGGCTTGGGGATATCACTGGCAACAGAGGAAATCCGGGTGCCCCTGCCTCCGGCCATTATTACTGTTTTCATCTAGTTAAACCTCATTTTTATTCCTGATTGGCTAATTCTATCAGCTGTTTCATTGCGTAAGTTGCCGAAGTTTTAAACGCTTCCCTGCTTTGTCTCATGTCATTTTGAGCATCGTCACGATTTGTAATTAGCAAATCAATTCTTTTCACTAATTCGCTTAGTGGTGCATCCTGCGTATATCCGTAATACTCTTTTTGGAAGCTATTCCAGACTATTGCATACTTAGACAGTCCACTTTTCTCCGCAAGCAAATATGTCTTTTCGCCATACGCAATCGGAACAGTTGGTACATTTGCAAGTAAGGATAACACCAATGCATGAAATCTCATTGATATCGTTATTTTATATCTGTTTAGTCCTTCAACTGCACTAAGCGCATTCTCGTAGGGGATTGTCTGTACCCCCCCCCGATTACTAAAAGCAGCTGCAATATCCGAAATCAATCTATCATCAGATCCTCTTGTAAACGCAAGCAGATCAACTGCAAACCCTCTATCCAACAATTCAGAAACAACGCCCTGCCATGTTGTTACCGAAGACTTGTACTCATCTTCCATTCCCTGCTGCTCAAGATTTGCAACAAATATTCCCACCCTATCCTCGCAACAGGAATTCTTGAATCTCATAGATGACGCAAATACTGTATCCGCCATTGTATGTATTTTAGGTGATTCGATACATCCAATTTTTTCAACAACTGCAGGACTTCGAGTTATAAACAAGTCCGATATCGCCGCAGTTGCTCGCCAAATTGCTTTACTGAATGAACCCATGCGTTCTGAAATGCCCACCCCAAAAAATGCTACTTTTCGTCCAAAGACTTTCCACAATAACGCAGTAAAAAAGTAAATAGCAACTTTCCTAGGATTATCGAATGGAAACAATCCACCCGGGCCAATAATCAGCATATCATTATGGGGGATTTCTCTAAACAATGCTGTGTAATTTCGCTCAATCTGCTTTACGTTTTGATGTTTTATATCGTACTGTGAACGCATCGGAACTGTAATTGTTCCGGAATAGGGAGACAAGTTTTCTAACATCGTATTTAGAAGAAGATCATCTCCTAAATTTTCAAAACCAAACCATCCCCATAGCAAAATCCTCCGGGATTTCATTTTGTCCTCCCATTGTTCAGTTTTTGGGCTCGTACATTTCCGGTGTATAATGAATCACTCTAGTACCGCCGTCTTCAAACTCAAATGGGATGTACATCAAATCCCGCATCGCCCAACGAACAGCATCCTGGTGATCCGGCTGCACATAGAACACAAGGAATCCTCCGCCACCAGCACCGAGCAGTTTTCCGCCCAGTGCGCCGGCAGCCATGCCTTTTGCGTACAAATCATCAATGCTATTAGTCGAAACAGCCGAACCGGTTTGACGCTTCAGTCTCCATGTGTGATCAAGCATTCTACCAAAATCATCGAGGTCAGTGTTCTTGTCCGTCAAAACACGCTCCGCATCATCAACGAGCGCAAGCATTTCCTTAAGTTGAGCAGTCTTATC
>ULTT01055332.1_pt1 | contig 17530 bp, 10 predicted proteins | sample 1957831 | NCBI WGS metagenome assembly ULTT01 (sample SAMEA4835740, study PRJEB28245) | human gut metagenome | biome: gut microbiome; material: fecal sample | place: Denmark | collected 2008 | reverse complement strand
CCCGAAGTTCTAATTTTACAAGGCTTTGGCGAGGACATTTATGATTAAATATAATACCTCATGGCCCTCATGCCATGAGGTATTTTCGTTTCATCTCGCGTCTTTTGTATCTCTTTTTTATCGCTTTGCGTCATTTCGCATCAGCATAAAAAAGTAAGCAAACCCTGCTAAACACATTAAATTATAGGTTTTATTAAATAAATATTCTGTTTTTCCGCTTTCGTATAAATATATTTTCTATATTTGCAAAATGATGGTTGTACCCTCTCGCGTGTGTTATCAGTCACTTACCTAATAAATAAAAAAAACTTTATGAACAACATTCCTTTAGTATTTTGGCTAATCCCTATTGCCAGTGTTGTGGCTTTGGGAATGGCATGGTTCTTCTTCCGCTCAATGATGAAAGAAGACGAAGGTACCGACCGTATGAAAGAAATTGCTGAGCACGTGCGCAAAGGCGCTATGGCCTACCTTAAGCAGCAGTATAAGGTGGTTACCATTGTTTTTGTGGTGCTGGCCATCATTTTTGCCTTCATGGCCTATGTGCTGAAGGTGCAAAACCCCTGGGTGCCGTTTGCATTTCTTACGGGTGGCTTGTTCTCAGGCTTGGCAGGCTTCTTCGGCATGAAGACCGCCACCTATGCCTCGGCCCGCACGGCCAACGGTGCGCGTACCAGTCTTGATAAAGGTTTGAAGATAGCCTTCCGCAGCGGTGCCGTGATGGGCCTTGTGGTGGTGGGCTTGGGCTTGCTCGATATTGCCATCTGGTTTATTGTTCTTAATGCTGTTTATGATGGCGAGAGCACAGCTCTTATCACAATAACCACCACTATGCTTACGTTTGGTATGGGCGCTTCTACCCAAGCCCTCTTTGCTCGTGTGGGTGGAGGTATCTATACCAAGGCTGCCGACGTGGGCGCCGACCTTGTGGGCAAGGTTGAGGCCAACATTCCTGAAGACGACCCCCGCAACCCCGCTACCATTGCCGATAATGTGGGCGATAATGTGGGCGATGTTGCTGGTATGGGTGCCGACCTATACGAGAGCTATTGCGGCTCGATATTGTCGACAGCTGCCTTAGGCGCTACGGCCTTTGCTATGAATGGCGATATGCAGCTACGCGCCGTTATTGCTCCTATGATTATTGCTGCCATAGGCATCTTCCTTTCGCTCATCGGCATCTTCTTGGTGCGCACCAAAGAGGGGGCAACGATGAAAGAATTGCTCCACTCGTTAGGCCTTGGCACCAATGTCAGCGCTGCCCTCATTGCCGTAGCCACCTTTGTTATATTATATCTTTTGAACATCGACAACTGGTTGGGCCTCTCGTTCTCTGTTATCAGCGGTTTGGTGGCAGGCGTAATCATTGGTCAAGCCACCGAGTATTATACCTCGCACAGCTATAAACCCACGCAGCAGATAGCCGAAGCCTCGCAAACAGGCCCGGCCACCGTTATTATAAAAGGTATAGGCACGGGTATGATATCAACCATGATACCCGTTGTTACCATCTCGGTAGCCATCATGCTCAGCTATCTCTGTGCCAATGGCTTTGATATGTCGATGTCGGCTAAGTCGATCAGCACAGGCCTTTACGGCATTGGCATCGCCGCCGTGGGCATGCTTTCTACCTTAGGCATCACCCTTGCCACCGACGCCTACGGCCCCATTGCCGACAATGCTGGTGGCAATGCCGAGATGAGCGGATTGGGCGAAGAGGTGCGCGAGCGCACCGACGCTCTCGACGCCCTGGGCAACACCACCGCTGCTACGGGCAAGGGCTTTGCCATTGGTTCGGCCGCCCTTACCGCCCTGGCCCTGTTGGCTTCGTATATTGAAGAGATAAAAATTGCGATGATACGTGCCGTTGAAGAAGGCCAGCAGTATGTTGATGCCGCTGGCAATATTTTCGACCCCTCTCATGCCACCACTACCGATTTTATCAACTTCTTCCAGGTTACCCTCATCAACCCCAAGGTGCTCGTAGGAGCCTTCCTCGGTGCTATGGCCGCCTTCTTGTTCTGTGGCCTTACCATGGGCGCTGTGGGACGTGCAGCCCAGTCGATGGTGCAAGAGGTGCGTCGCCAGTTCCGTGTGATAAAGGGCATACTTGAAGGCAAGGCTCCCCCCGATTACGGCCGTTGCGTAGCCATCAGCACCCGCAGTGCGCAGCGCGAGATGATATTGCCGTCGCTATTGGCCATCGTCATCCCCATCATCATAGGCCTCGTGCTGGGCGTGGCTGGCGTGCTGGGTCTGCTCACTGGCGCATTGGCAGCAGGTTTCACGCTGGCCGTGTTTATGTCAAACTCAGGCGGAGCATGGGACAATGCCAAGAAGATGATTGAAGAAGGCAACTTTGAGGGTAAGGGTAGCGAGAACCACAAGGCCACCATCGTGGGCGACACCGTGGGCGACCCCTTTAAAGATACCTCTGGGCCCTCGCTCAACATCCTCATCAAGCTCATGTCTATGGTCAGCATTGTTATGGCGGGCCTCACCATTGCGTTCTTGTAACAGGTAAATATTATTTTTTTTTGAACAATCTGTTTCTTCCTTTCAATGCTTTTTTGTATTTTTACAACCAAGTATCTTGAAATGATGAAACAGATTGTTCTTTTATATCACCTCATAACAGTGGTCCTTGGGTGTGCATTTCTTTGTTGTTGCGCATAGAGACCGCAAAGCACACTTATGCCTATCGGTTTATAGGCATAAGTGGCTTATAAGAGATAAAAATAGTAAGAGGGTATGTTAAATAGGTGTCGCGTTGTCACACACCCTTTTTAACGTTATGTCTGCCAGCAGTACAGGCGTCTCTTTTTCTTCTTTAGGAGCATCCTTACGTTTCCATGCCACGATAAATCGTACGGTAGCCGACATGGGAGCATAGCCCAACTTTTTCAGGCTGTCGAGTCGTTTGCACATTTCTTTCGAATATTCAGCGAGAGGCTTGCCTGAAATGGTGCGTAGCATTGAGTTGTCGCAGTTTATAGCGTCGCCACTTTGTATAGCCAGCACATCGTTACGGTTATGCTGGAAGAAACCGAGGTTTACATCCTTGTGCGACATCTGTAACACAATCTCTATGGGCATAGAGTAGAGATTTTTGTCGGCAGTGTGTATTGCTTGCTGTATGTTATTGAAAGTGTTGCCGTTGGTATGTATAGACAGGTTAAGACGTGCACGTGTCATCGCTACATAATAGCAACGCATACGCTCATCGGTAAGAGCGCGTTTACCGTCTACGAGCATAAATACATTGTCAAACTCGCGTCCTTTGGCCTTATGTATGGTTGATACAATAATGTTGGTGTCTGAATAGTTGCAGAAATCTTCTACATTCGATTCAAATACATATTCTGCAAAGTCGGTGTAGTATTTATATTTGTTGGTTTGCTCAAACAGTTCAATACACCGTTTAAGGTAAGGAAGAGCCGTGCTACGTGCATATTTGTTAAACGTTTTGTCTTTAGCTTCCTTCCATGCTTGGTCGCTTATGGTTGGCGAGGTTTTGTGTTTTGCAATTATCTTAGCAAAATATTTTACCTCAGCCAAATTACAGAAGCGTAGGTCGCCCATTGTCTGTATTAATTTTGCCCTTATACCGTTCCTACGTAACAAGGTAGTGGTCGTTACAGCCTCTTCGTTTGTCTGTGTGAGCACGCACGTAGTGCCCTTGTATGCGCTCGTCTTAATGTCGCTTACCAAAGGCTCGTACATATATTGAGCTACATGATGCGTAATGCGCACGGTGCCCTCATGCTCGCTTTTTGAAATGATAGGCTGGCTTTTCAATCGGTTGTGAATATTCTTTACAAACTCGTTAGCAGCATCCACTATCTTGTGGGCGCAGCGATAGTTGTCAGTCATTTCTACAAAGCGTCCGCCATCTTCATGGCTCAGGTGGTACATATACTGTGGGTCGGCATTGGCAAAGGCAAAGATACACTGGTCATCGTCGCCCACGGCTATCACACGCATATCTTCATTGTTATGTATGAGTGCGCTCACCAGTCGGCACGAGTCAGCGTTCATGTCCTGTGCCTCGTCTATTACAAGCACAGTTTTTCCAATATGGCTTTGCTCTACCTCTCCCTGTTCTATCATCTCTGCCGCTTTGGCTACCACGCCGTTTACGTCTTCCAGATTGCCTATGCGTCCCAGCAGATTGAAACAATAGGAGTGGAATGTCATGATATCGACAAAATGGGCTGCATTGCCTATGAGCTGCATGAGTCGCTGTTTAAACTCGGTAGCAGCGGCTCGCGAGAAGGTAAGCATGAGCAGTTGTTCATGTTTTACATCTTCTAAGAGGAGCAGTGAGGCCAACTTATGTACCAGCACACGCGTTTTGCCACTGCCTGGGCCAGCAGCTACTACTATGCAATGCGAGTCGTGATCGTTTATGATGTCTTTTTGTCGTTCAGAAAGGTTGTTAAACAGTTCTTTAAATTTTGCTGGAGTGATGTTGCGGTTTATCTCATTTACACGCTCGCCCTTGAAGTAGGTCGACACGAACAAGCGGTAGTCCATATTGAAGTAGTCGTGCACATACTGTAGGGCCGCATTATAGTCTTTAACCATCAGGTTGGCATATTCGCCTACAATGTGTATTTGTTGTATTTTTTGTTTGTAAAATTCGTTCAGTGTGCGATAGTCGTCTTGCTTGTAGCGTACGCGGTTATCCATCTGCAGACGGTTTATTGTTATTGCGTTATAGAGTACAAGAAAACCTCCTTCCAGTTTCAACGCACCTATCTTTGAAAGATACAATAATGCCTCTTCCATGTCCTCCAGTTTCAGTTCACTGTTATCGTTGTTGAAGAGTGAATGGTTTTGGGCATTGAAGTCGTTTAACAGTTCTACGACAGAGAAATGAAGTATACCTTTATTTGCAGTTTCGCCCTCGTCTTTAGCAGCGCATTTGTATAGCCAATTTATGATAAAGCGGCATATCGTAAGTCGTCTCTCGAAACGCTTTATGGTGTTTTCCATGTCAGCTTGTCGACTTATTATAATATTGCGTGTGCCATCTTCGTGTTTACGCGTATAGTTCTTTACGGCAAGGAAATAGAGCAGAGTGCGTATGTGTTTCTCGGTCGACTGACCTAAACCAGAGCGCACAGCATTGTCGTTTAGTTGTTTATAAGATATGCGCAGTGCATCATCGGGTATCTGTTTCAGTACATACTGTTCTATCGTTGCAAAACATTCAAGTGTTTGTATAGCTTTATGCTCGCTGCCCATATCTTGCATAAAGGCCGACAGATCTTTTGTATCGCCCAAAATGCCTTCCTTCTGCATACGTTGTACTGCCGATACTACCTCTTTTTTGCTCATGCCAAGTATGTCGGCCAGATAGTCAATGCGCGATTCTGCCTCCGAGTCTTGAGCCCTTGTTATGTATTTCTGCGATATCAGCGACTTTATGATGCGCACAGCCTTTTCTACCTCTTCTTTGTCGAAGAGCGACGAAGAGGTTATGCGCTGTCGGGCCTCGTCCATGTTGCGTACCGTTATGCCCGTGGCAAACACGTGTGGCTCGTTGTTGCCACGTTCTATATATCCGCTCTGTTCAAGGGCAGCAAGAGCCGTGCGCACACGTGTCTCAATATCAGATACCGAGTCGTCCCAACCTGCCTGTCGTGCTATCTCCAGGGCCGAGCAAGATAGGCGTGAGCGTTTGTTAGTGGCTCGCTTTACGGCTTGCCATACCTGTTGTATCTCGCTTATGCTCAGTTTGGTTTGGTTGAGCAGTATAAAATGCTTGTCAAGATCGTTGTCGGCATATAGCACGAAGCAACGAGCCGATAGTGAAGGATCTCGGCCGGCACGTCCAGCTTCTTGTACATAGTTTTCAAGCGAGTCGGATATATCGTAGTGTACCACCAGTCCTACATCGCTTTTGTCTACGCCCATGCCAAAGGCCGATGTCGCTACAATGATATCAATCTCTCCCGACATGAAAGCGTTTTGGTTCTTAACCTTGGTGTCCGAGGCCATCTTGCCGTTAAAGGGGCGTGCCCTCAGGCCGTCGCGTGAGAGTTTTGTAGCCAATTCTTCGGTGCGTTTAGTGCGCGACACATACACTATCGAGGGACAAGCGGCCTCGCTTAGCAATGCGCGCAGCCTGACATACTTTTCTTCTTCGCTATCAACATGTATAACCTTGTATTGCAGATTTTTTCGCGAGGCCGATGAGGCAAATATTTCAAGATCAGTGTCTAACCAGTGATGGAAATAGTCGCAGATATCTTGTATAACCTTTTGTTTGGCTGTTGCTGTGAAGCACGATACAGGTACACGCGTGTCCTTTCCCTTGCGTTCTTGGTATCGCTTTATAAACTTACCTATGTAGAGATAGTCGACACGGAAGTCTTGGCCCCAGGCAGAAAAACAGTGTGCTTCGTCTATAACAAATCGCACCACATGGCGGGCAATAAGTATGCGTTCAATGGTGTTTGAACGTAACATCTCGGGCGAGATATACAGTAGCGATGCATCGCCGTTCTGCACACGTTCAATAGCCAGCGAGCGTGATATAGGGTCGAGCAATCCGTTTATTGTTACAGCATCGGTCATGCCGCGAGCCTCCAGGTTATCTACCTGATCTTTCATAAGCGATTGCAGTGGCGATATTACCACCGTAAGCCCATGCACAGTTCGCCCGTCAATTAAGGCTGGAAGCTGAAACGTTAGCGACTTGCCACCGCCTGTGGGGAAGATGGCAAGCAACGACTTGCCATCAACAGCAGCCTGTGTTGCTCGCTCTTGAAGCGGTTCGCCATCGTATGTGCGAAAGGCCGAGTAGCCGAAAAAGCGTGTGAGGTTATGGTGTATGTCTAACAACGAGTTGCAATAGGCACAGCCATCGGGGCAATGGTTGTGGCGCAATAGCTTCATGAGGTGTTCTACCTCAGGATAATGATAAAGCACCCAGCCAGGGGTTACTGAGCGGTGGTCGGTAGTGTCAACCAGGGCCAAAGCATAAGCCAAGGCGCATGGATGGTCGATAGCCATCGACACGATGTCGGCATTGGTACAAATACATCCTTCATATTGCGCCTTAATGTGTTGTGCAAGCATTGGATAGTCGGTTACGTCAGCCCCGTGTCTGTCCTTGCGCAAGAGGCGTTGGTTAGTAGCACCCACCATACTTAAAAAACCGTCAAACTCTTTCTTTCCCCCAAGCAGTGTGGCAAATATCGTTTGTTTGTCAACAGAAAGAGCTTTCCACTGTGCTATCTCGTCGAAAAGTAGTGTGCGTGCTTTCTCGCAATCGTTTACAGGATTGTTTATCTCGTCGGTCAGTAGCTTGTCATCTTTCACAAGGTTATGATATGGGCGCTCAGAGAAGAGCAGTGGCGACATATACAGTGTGTCGACAAGCAACCATCTGTATGATGCATAATCTTTTTCTTCTTCAGCGTCATTGTCGAAAAGATATTTAGCATCGTGATGTACTATGTTATGACCGCACACATAGTCTACTGTTTGCAGAAATTCAGCAAGTGCTGTCTTTGAGGCATTGTGAAATATTGCGCCATCATGTCGCAATGCTCCAATATCGTGTACCTTATGATCTTTTATGCCCACTTCGGCATCAACAAAGGCATAGTTGTTGGTATCGCGTCTTGCTGGTGCGGTGTTGTCGGCAGAAGGAATATCTTCTTTCTGTTTCTTGTCATTACCGAAAAGAAAGTCGAATATAGACATGTTGATGGCTTTTTGTTAATAGAGTGATAGATGCAAACAACGGCAACATTGTTTTCTTACACCATATTGTGTGAGCGAAAAATGTTGTCGTTGTTGTTTTTTTATTGTTCAGCGTTGTTCTTTTATTGTTCAGCGTTGTTCTTTTATTGTTCAACGCTGTTGATTGGCGATATTTTGTTTCGCTATCACTTCATCTTCAGTTCATACAGGTCGTTGCGGCGGTCGCGCAGGTTGCGCACGCTGCCATAGGTATGCAGCTCGTTTAGCAGTGTCAGGTCGCAGTCGGCCACCAATATTTGTTCGGCGCCAGGGGTTGCCATAGCACGTTTGCCGTCGGTGGGGAAGGCAAAGTCGCAAGGGGTGAACACCGCCGACTGTGCATACTGTATATCCATGTTGTGCACGCGGGGCAAGTTGCCCACACTGCCAGCAATGGCTACATAGCACTCGTTCTCAACGGCACGTGCCTGTGCGCATATTTTTACGCGGGCATAAGCGTTTTGCGTGTCGGTGTTGAAGGGCACAAACAGTATCTGCATACCGTCGGCAGCCATCAGGCGCGACAGCTCGGGAAACTCAACGTCATAGCAAATAAGGATGCCTATGCGGCCACAGTCGGTGTCGAAGGTCTGCACACGGTTGCCTTGGCTCAGGCCCCAGCTTTTCTGTTCGTCGGGGGTAACATGTATCTTCTCGTACATATCTACCGATCCATCACGGCGGCAAAGGAAGCCCACGTTATACAGTCCGCCATCTTCCTTCACAAAAGGCATTGAGCCCGTAATGATGTTGATGTTGTAGCTGATGGCCAGTTCTACAAAGCGGTCGCGTATCTTCTCGGTATATTGTGCCAAGCCACGTATCGACTGTGCTTCGCCCATATTGTTAAACTTGGCCATGAGCGGGGCGTTGAAGTATTCGGGAAAGAGCACAAAGTCGCTCTTATAATCGCTCACCGAGTCGACGAAGAATTCTACTTGTTCAAACAAGTCGTCGAGGTCTTTGTAGGGGCGCATCTGCCACTGCACCAAGCCCACGCGCACCGTGGGGCGCTTTTCAACATACGAGTCGGTAGGCGGCTGATAATAAATGTTATCCCACTGCAGCAGCGTGGCACAGTGTTTCGACTCTTCGTCGTTGGGCAGATAGTTGCGTATCACGCGGCGCACGTGAAAGTCGTTTGAGAGCTGGAAGGTGAGCACAGGGTCGTATATCTCGCGCGAGCGCACCTTCTCGATATACTCTTTCGGGCGCATGGTGTCGGCATACTTATGATAGTTGGGTATGCGTCCGCCAAACATGATGGCCTTCAGGTTCAGCTTTTCGCACAGCTCTTTACGATATTCGTACATACGTCGGCCCAAACGTAGGCCGCGGTAGTCGGGGTGTATAAACACCTCTATGCCATACAGTATGTTGCCTTTAGGGTTGTGTGTGTTAAAGGTTTCGTTGCCTGTAACCTTGGCGTAGGTGTGGTCGCCTTTCACCATGTTATAGTCGACAATAATGCTGAGGGCGCAGCCCACAATCTTGTCGTCAACCACAATCACCACCTGGCCTTCAGGAAAGATGGTGATAAGTTTTTTTATTTGTTCGTGTGTCCAAAATACGTCGTGGTCGGCATAAATGCGCCGAAACGAGCCCGCCAGCTGGTCGTAGTCGTCCATCCGGAGGTTGCGCAGCTCCACTTTGTTAATTTTATGTGTCGATTCCATAAGACAATAATTGTTTATCTTGTATGCAGTTGTTCTTGCTTGCAAAAGTAGTAAAATATTTTGATTTATGTGTATACAACGAAAAAAATGCAAGCAAGCATTTGGCCTTAAGGGCCTCACTGCTTGCTTGCATTGTCATAGGGTTATTTTTTGGAAAAACGTGAAATAAAGTTGTTAGTCATTCCAAATGATTCCATCATCGTCGATGTCCGGTCCGTCACCTTCGCCGGCAATATGGTCAACAGGTTTGTCATTGCCGATATCAAAATTCGATGCTGTTTGTAATAAAGCATCATTACATATTTTTATATTAATGATTATCGGTTTTATATATTCCTTTTTCATTGTTGCTTTTTTTATTTGACTACATATTTTTTTCCATTCACGACATAAATGCCCTTTGGCAGATTATTCAGATCGGCGGCATTGTTTTTCACAAGCACTCCGCTGATGCTATAAACTTTGCCAGAAGTGTCTCTATTCAAGTCATCTACCTTTACTGTTTCTATAGGAGTGGTAGAACTATCATCAAACAAACTTATAGAAAATTCAGAAGCTTTCGAGGGACTATTATCTATTTTATGAAACCACCCACTGAACCCACGGATACCGTATTTTTTATCAGCTGTATAGGGATAGAGTTTCATCGTGCCGTCTTGGGACTGCTGAAAGAAATAATCATCGGTTGTTATTCGTGAATCCCCCACAGTGCCCGTGCACTGAACAAAAGAACCTCTAAGCACATATTCATCATAGTGTGCCTTACCTTCAAATGGTGTCGCATCAGTATTCACTTGACCATCAAAATCCTTTACATGCTGTAACATTTCCTCAGCAGTATATGTTTCATACGTCCATTTTCCATCATTTCCACCTTCTCCATATGCAGTCCAGCTGTAGTTCAAATCAACATTTCTAAACGTATAAACACCATCGTTTGCAATATCTTCTGGTCTCATCTTAACAAGGAATGTCTCACCAAAATCAAGCGGATACTCATCAAAATTGGTGTAATGGAGAAACATAAAAGTCTTACCAGCTGGCCAATAGCCGCGGTATACACCCATTCTGAAATTATCACTATTAGCCTCGCTATCATTATTGGTAAGCCCATTCACTATGATGCGTACATTGCAAGCCTGTTTGGTTCTATACCCTTCATTATGCCACATATCACCATATCTGTTATTCACTCCAAAAGGCAGACAAATGGTGTTCCAACCCACCTTAAGTGTTCTGTGCAATCTTACTATCGCATGTTGCTGCGGCACATTAATATATTTTTCGTGATTACTATATAGGTCTTTTGTGAGAAGACGCTGAAACTCAGACCCATCATTCATATAGGTCAAAAAACCAGTTGTCCCATTTTCATCTTCTTTCCAGCCTGTTGCATGATTATCAAAGATTACAGTTGTCATATTTGGATCCAGCTCTTGAAACACGCTTTTATTTTTAATTCCTGCATATTCGTCCGTTTCCCCTTGTAGGCACGTAGGAGCCTTCTCACTGTTCACTGTGATAGTTTTCAACTTTATTTTAGCATCACCAGTAGAAGCAAATGCACCATCTCCTATTTCAGTAAACTGTGCAGGAATATTCAAATCGGTAAAAGAACAAACATTTTTATTCTTATCCGATCCATCATGTCCATCTTGTCCGTTGCAGCCAAAAAACAGATAAGCAGGAATCTTCGTTGTTCCCCCATTGGCTGCATAATTCGTTAACACACCATTAACAAATTCGTTGGTCATGGAACGACAGTCACCAAATACACCAGTTCCAAGATAGGTTATCTTAGCTTTATCCAAGTTTTCAAAGGCATTCAACTGTTTGCAGCGCATAAATGCATCTTTATATATTTTAAGTTCTTTTTCCTTATCCAGAGTTTGCATTATCTTTATCGTTGCCAGTTCATCACATTCTTTGAATGCTTCAGAACCAATCTCCAAGCAGTCACCATCTCCTTGAATATTCAGTCCGGTAACTTTCACTCGATTCCAAAAAGCCTGATTTCCTATTTTCGTTACTTTGCTGGGTATCTCAATAGCCATTTTATTGTCTGCTTCGTCAGAGAATTTACCACGTTCACCTTTATCTGCGTAAAAAGCATTGTCTTTTATCTCTGTAACATCCTTTATCAATCGGTTTATATATTTGGTACTCAAGCTATAACAATTGGAAAACATCTTTTTTCCAACTCTATCCAGCAAAAAATTATCCTTTACCCTATCATCTGTTATTTCTACCTTGTCATCCTTCGCTCCCTCCTTATATATAAGTATTTTTTTCAGTTTGTTAGCATTAGCGAAATACATATTACAATCAAGATCCCCATTTCCTACTTTCATACCATATTTAGGCAATTCCAACACTTCAAGATTAGACATACCACTGAAATAGCCCGAACCACCAGTATATGTATCACGTATATACTCGCGCAATTCGAGAAGTTTGATGTGAGAACATATCTTCAACCACGCGTCATATTCATCTCCCAGCAGTATGTTTAAACCTTCACCTTTATTTCTTCCTTTCCCATTGGCAAATGCAATACCATAAATTTTATCCAGATCTACCTCATTATTGGCTTTTTTGGGCAATGTATATGTCGCATGTCTTTCATCCTCTACAGACTCTCCTAAAAGAAGTTTTCTCAGTCCGTTGGCATAAACTCCATTCTTAGCTTCTCCTACCGCAATATAACTAGTCCATTGTCCCTCCCCACCATTCTCATTGGAAAAGCAGATTTTGTAGTAATAATAATTGGCCGCTGAAGCCTGTATCAAGCACAAAGCGAGCAAGATCATTGATAAAAGTATTTTTTTCATATTCATAATTCCGTAACACTATTATTAATTAAACTTTTAAAAGACCTTAGCAACAAAAAGTTGCCCAGGATTGGCAGCCTGTTTATAGCCTTTCACCACAGCGCTGGTAAAGGCAATGTTTTGAACGGTGGCCCCGTTAGTAAAGCCGAAGAATGCTTTGTTGTTGTTTGAATCGTCTTTGGCCCCATCGCCCACAGTAAGGCCAATAATGGTGAAACCTTTTCCGTCGAGCGTGCCTGTAAACGGACGGTCGGATGTTCCGATAGGGGTCCATTCGTCGTCTGATAGTGTGATGTTTTGTGTCAGAACATAATGGCCATTCAAGTCCTTAGCAATGGCTTTGAGACCTGCTTCGTCGTTGATTTCGGTCTGTGCAAAGGCCGATACCGAGGTCAACAACGCTGTTGCCAGAACCAATGGCGTTCTGTGCATAATGCGAAGTGTTTGCATAAGCATTGTTTTTGTTTGTTATTAATTTTGTTTTTTTAAACAGGGGTAACTGTTTTTCTTCTTTTCCTTTTTTTTAGCTTTTTATTTTTGGTTTTTATTCAGCTTTTAGTTTTTGCTTTAAGCCCTTTGTTTTGCTTTCAGTTTTTTGCTTCTGTGAGTGTAGTGTAAGGTCTTCTCGCAAATAATCAGTTCCTCGTTTATTATATATATTATGATGTAAGTACGTGATCAGTAATGATTGATTTGTGTCAATGGTTCGGCAAAGATATGAAAAAAATATATACGTACCAAATTTTTCTGTGTTTTTTTAATGGCGAGCGTTATAAGGGCTCTGATAACGAAAAAAATGCAAGCAAGCATTTGGCCTTAAGGGCCTCACTGCTTGCTTGCATTGATATAGGGTTATAAAGAATAAGGCACAGCCTTATTCCCAAACATCGTTAATGTTTATTTTACTTTTAAATACACCGCCATCAGTCTCTGCGTCGGTTTTGCTGAAATCACAGTTGCCTGAATATTGGACCGAACCTGCCAAGATATTCAAGTCTGGGCATACTGTCGTCGACAATATGGCTGGAGCGATATATGTTTTTTTCTTGTTCATAGCAATAATGTTTGTTTTGTTGAACTGTTGTAATTGATAGTGTTGACCTAAAGGTTTTTTATTATTTAATCACCTTCTTGCCATTCACGATATATATACCTTTAGGCATGGCTTTGAGGTCGTTGCCCACATACTGTCCGTTCAGGTTATACACCTTTTGGTTGCTGATGGCAGTGGGGGTAACAATGTTTTCAATGCCTGTGGTTTCGTCGTCGCCAAAGTTAATCTTGGCCCCGATACCATTGTTGATGATGAAGTAGGCGCGCAAGCCCTTGATGGAGGTGCCCATCTTACCCTTAGCAATGGCTCCGTTAGCTTTTACACCATAGATGTTGTCTTCGCTGATGGTCTTCGGGCTGTAGATGCCTGTCAGGGCGTAAGTGTCGTTGCCCACCTTTGTGGCAGCCTCGTCATAGATGGCCACAGCACTGAAGGTTGGGTTGACGATGTCGGTTTCGGCGGGCATCACCAGGTAGGGTCTGCCAGGGAGAACGTAGGTGGCATCTTTCATATACATGGTGGTGCCATCAATCTTGTCAAACTCTTTCACCTTGGCACCAGCCAGTGCGCTGTTTTCTACCTTAAAGCCGAAGGGCACACAGAAGGTGTTCCAAATGTTTGCCTCAAGGGTGCGGGTGAGCGATACGTCGCTAACGGCGTTGTTGGCTGTCTTTATTTTGCTGGCGTTGTCATTCTCAGCCTCAAGCGTTACTCCTTTATGTGCGGCTACGCTGGCAAAGGCTGTCAGCACAGGGTATGCAGCATCGGGGTTCAGTGTCCAAGTGGTGCCTAAGTCCCAGCCATCGTATGAGGTTTGTGCCTCGCTGGTGGTATAGGTGGTGGCGTCGGTTACGTTGCCACCGTCGACGGTGCGGTTGCGGTTAGGCCAAGCATTGTCGGGGCTGTCAGAGATAGCCTCGCTGCTAACAAGGTTGTTGTTGAAGAACACGAGGGCGTTTGCACTGTTAGCGCCATTACCGCCAATGAAGGGTTGCGTGTTCCTCTCAGTGTCGGTTATTCCGTAGCTCCAGCATTTCATGGCCGATGCACATTGCTGTATGCTGATGGCGCTAAACTTGTCAACCAGTCCGATAAAGCCGCCTATCCATCCACGAGAGGTGGCGCGCAAGGTGCCTGTAGCCAGACAGTGGTTGAAGGTGGCACCGTCGGCCAGTGTGCATCCGAAGAAGCCGCCCACCTGACTGTTTGCCTTCACGCTACCGTCAACCATACAGTTGGTAAGGGTGCATCCGTCGCCATCGCCAGCCAGCAGAGCCACGTGATCGATACCGTAAACGCTGCCACGTGCATAAACATTTTTGAAGATGGTGTTCTTTGCCGAACCAATAAGACCTACGTGCTTGCCCTTATCGCTTGTGTCGACGCAATAGTCGACAAAGGCAATGTCGCGCAGCACGGCATCTTCGGTCTTGGCAATGATGCCTATGTTTTCTTTGTCTTCTTTTTGTGTAAGCGAGGCATTGCTTACCACGTGTCCTTGACCGTTGATTGAGCCTTTAAAGGTGTAGGCATTGCTCTTGCCCAGTGCTGAGAGGTCTTTACCTTTGAGGTCGATATCGTTGGTAAGAACATAGTGGCCTTCGGCATTTGCTGTGAGTTTGCTTACAAACTCGTCGGCTGTTTCAATGGTTTCGGTGCCATTAACAATATTAAAGGTTATCTCGTCATGTGTTGTTCCGCTGAAGTGCGATGCAATGGCGGGGTCGATGTTGAACGAGGCTTTTACCTCGCCTTCGCCCGCCAGGGTGTATCCGCTTTCTTTGACCTTGATGTCGTTGCCCTCAACGATGGCAATTTCGGTACCCTGGGTTAGGGTGGGTATGATACATTGTCCGTATGAGCTGTGCGTGCTTATTCTTTCTTCGCCCGAAGCATAGGTAAGTTTGGTGGCAGAGGGTGTGTGCCAGAAGGTGTTGGGGAGCGTTTTGCCCTCCATAATCTTCAGCACAGGATACATTTTGCCTTCGGCACTAGGCAAGAAGGTCCAGTGGTTGTCAAAGTCCCATCCCAAGATGTTGGTATAGAACTGCTTTGTGCGCAATTCGTTAACCGGAATGTCGGCACCATTATAGTCGTTGGGGTTGATATATTTTGCCATGGTAGCATTATCGGCCTTTTCGCCTACCCATGTGTTAGCCGACACATAGTTTTGGGTAACCTTTCCTTTATCTGTGCTGCCCAAACGGTTGTTAGAAACCACGCGTCCTATTTTTCCGTAGATGTGAGCGGCAGCCACCACGTTATATTGTATGAGCGATGCCGCATCGTTCTTGTCAACGAGCGATACCATGCCATTGGCGTTGTCGTGCTCGCGTCCTTCAACCGTACCGGTGAAAAGGTTTTTCTCTACTGTTCCGCAGTGTATAGTGCCCAGCATGCCGCCAGCCTGAAACTCGCGCGTCTTGATGCGCGCATCAGAGAAGCAGTTGGTAATGGTGCCACCCACATAGTTGCCGTCCACCTGGGTTTGCGCTATTTCGCCTGCGATGGCTCCCACGTGGTCGCGTCCTTCAATGTACGAGTTCAGCACGGCACAGTCGGTAATGGTGGTGCGATACATTCGTCCTACAATGCCGCCTACGTTGGCATTGCCCTTAAAGTGGGCATTTTCAATAATAAGGTTTTTGATGGTGGCGTTTTCGGTTTGGCTGAAGAGGCCCACCTCGCCCTTACCTTCTACGTCATATCTTAAGTTTTTAATGGTATGTCCATTGCCATCAAATGTGCCCGTAAACTTGCTGGCGTTCTCGTTATTGACAATGCCGAAGGGCACGAAGTTAATGTCCTTCATGTCGATGTCCGTGGTCAAAACATAGCTGGCCGTCATGTCTTTGCGCAGATTGTCAAGTTCCTCGGCGGAGCTTATGGGGTGGAAGTCTACGGCCTTTACCGTTATGGTAAATGTTTTGCTGGCGCCTTGTGCCAAATCGTCTGTTGTTGAGGTGATGGTGATCTCGCAGGCGCCACTCTTCTCTGCTTTAAGCGTATGGCCGTCTATTGAGATGATAGAGGGTTGCGATGAGGTGATTTTAAAGTCGCGGTTGAGCGCCGTTGTGGCGGTAACGGTAACGTTTTTCCCTGATTCTATGTTGTCGGGCAACGCCGATATAGAGGTAAAGGCATCGTACATGGTGGCAAACTGTTTCAGTCGAGGCCATTGACCATCTTCGAGTTTCCATGTGCCGTCGTTGCCGTCCTTGAAACCTATTTTTGTGTAGGTGGCGGCTTTTGTCAGCTCTTCGGTAGAGGTTACGGTGCCATGTTTGCCGCTGCCATTGCTGGGTTCTGTAATTTCGGTGGCCTTCTTCTTGTTTCCGCCTACATAATATACGGTGTTAGCCCATGAAAGGTTGTTGCTGCCAGTGTTTGAGCTATTGTTGCACCAACCGTTAATGCCGTGTGTGCGATCGTTGCCACCTTTAATGTAAGGCGCAGCCGAAAGGTTGCTTGTATACTCTGTTTTACCATTATCGTCAACCATGCCCGTGATGCCGCCAGCGCCATTGCTGGGAGCGGTTACGGCGCCATAGGCAATGTTGTAGCTAAAGGTGCTGTTGTTTGTCCAGCCAGCAATGCCGCCACCTTGGTGTTCGGTGCTGAGGGCTGCTGCTGTCGACACGCAGTTGGTAATGGTGGTATTGTCACGTGCATCGCCAGCAATGGTGCCCACGTGGTCGCGACCCGTTACTACGCCCGACACATAAATATTGCTCAGCGTAGAAGATTTGGCCTGTGCTACAACAATGGCAGCCTGATTATGGCCTTTCACCACAGCGCTGGTAAAGCCAATGTTTGTAACGGTGGCATCTTTAGTAAAGCCGAAGAATGCTTTGTTGTCGTTGGCCCCATTGCCCACAGTAAGGCCCTTAATGGTGTGACCACCTCCGTCGAGCGTGCCTGTAAACGGACGGTCGGATGTTCCGATGGGGGTCCATTCGTTGTCTGATAGTGTGATGTCTTGTGTCAGGACATAATCGCCATTCAGGTCAATGGCTTTGAGTTGTGCTTCGGTGCTGATTTTGGTCTGTGCAAAGGCCGATACCGAGGTCAACAACGCTGTAGCCAGAACCAATGGCGTTCTGTGCATAATGCGAAGTGTTTGCATAAGCATTGTTTTTGTTTGTTATTAATTTTGGTTTTTTAAAACAGGGGTAACTGTTTGTTTTTTCTTTTTTTGCTTTTTATTTTTG
>ULTT01042723.1_pt1 | contig 17785 bp, 13 predicted proteins | sample 1957831 | NCBI WGS metagenome assembly ULTT01 (sample SAMEA4835740, study PRJEB28245) | human gut metagenome | biome: gut microbiome; material: fecal sample | place: Denmark | collected 2008 | reverse complement strand
TAGAGAAAGAACGTGCTGCCCGCAACTGGTCTGAGTATGCCCTTGCAGAAAACTCTGGCCTGACCCAATCCACCATCTCAACATGGCGGAGAAGAAATCTCCAACCCAATGTTGCTTCCATCGAGAAGATCTGTTCGGGCTTCGGCATCACGCTTTCCCAGTTCTTTCAGGAGGAGGACTCTGTTTACTTAACCCCCGATCAAAAGGACATTCTTGATCTATGGGCTAAACTCTCTCCTACTCAAAGAGAAGCAGTCACTAAAATGCTGTGTGCTTTCCTATATATAAGCGAATGACACTTTTTCCTGCTCGTCAGTCACACGTGTTAAAAATTTTTTCCGTAAGCCCCCTTTTTCGACGCACCCATTCAATGGGTGCGTTACAGGGGTGCTTCCGAAAATAATTTTCAACACATGTGCCTTCCTCGCAGGCTGGATTTCTTCTTAATATATCTATAAAATCCAGCATATTATCAAACAAAAAGCGGTCAAGTCTATGAAAGACTTGACCGTTTTCTTGTTGATAATGGGATTTAGGAATAAAGTTCTTTGATTTTTGTAAGATCACTGTTCAATAGAGTTTCATGTTCCAGAAGCTCTTTCTGGACAGCAAGTAGGAAATCTCTGTTATCATAGAGGATTTTGTAGGCTCTGCGGTATAACTCTTCCATCTTAGCTGCTTTTATAGCTTCGCTACTGAAAAGTCTTGTCTCCGACATTCTATTATTCGCCGATTCGACCTCCGAGAAACCAGCACCTGCGAGGGATGTCATCCAAAGATCAAGCAGACGATTGGCATTCTGAATGTCACCACTTGCATTTACATCCATCACTCCATAAATTAAAGACACACCTGCTTTTCCTGCCAAAGTCTTCGTTATATCGTTTAGAAGTTCTTCTTCGTTTTTCAAGTAAGTAGAACAACCATTCTCGAAGCCACCAATGCAACTCTGATTCCCACGAATGGTAACGATGCCGATGCTGTCAGGATTCAGAATCTCTCCTACAACTGCGTGAGCTGCTTCATGTAATGCAATCTTCTGGCATTCGGTCAAATCAAGGCTCTTGTCTGTTTTGGAGAGCCTATAAACCACCTGAAGCAGCGCATCTGTCACATCATCTTTGTAAATATGCTCGTGTCCTTGGTAGGTGCTATTCAGCGCAGCAAGGTTCATTACTGTTTCAAGGGTAGCACAGCTCACCTTGGGCATAGCTTTAACAATATCCGAGATAAGAACATCTTCTGCCAAATCCTTGTCCCGGAGATAATAGCTGACGATCCTCTCCGCAATCTTTCCCATTGGAGGGTCAAGATAAAGCGTGTAGTCGAATCTTCCGGGTCTTAGCAGCGATGGCGGCATATACTTTGTGTCATTCGTTGTGGCAATCACAAAAATGTCTGTGTTCTTTGCATCATCAATACAAGCTTGCAAGCAAGCCCATTCTGGAGCATAGGGAGAGTTACTTTCTACATAGAGGTTCAGATCCTCTAGGAGCAGTATACTAGGTGCGGCTTCCTTTGCGGCCGAGAAAGCAGCCCTCAATTCATCCAAAAAACTGTTTTCCTGACTGGTTTTCCGAAAGACAAGAGACTTGCGGCCTGATTCTTTTATAAAGACGGTTGCCAGTAAACTTTTACCAAGGCCAGGATCGGATTCCATCAGAATTCCTCTGGGGATAGAAGCTCCTTTGCTTTTATAGAGTTCTGGCCTTTTCAGGGCATCCAATATCTGGCGTAGAATATTTTTAGTGGATTCATAACCGATGATTTTTTCGTCAAATCTGTCCATAGTAGTAGTCCCTTTCCATTTTTACCGCCAACCTGCGGCTTTCATCTGTGATTCTTGAACGATGTACTCTTGAACGGCTCTTTTGGGAATTTTCCAAACCCTGCCGATTCGCATAGCCTTGATTTTTCCTGTTTTCAGGAGCTTGTAGGTTGTATTCATGCCACATCCCAGTATGTTGGCTACGTCTTCCGGGGTGATAAGAACGTCGTAGTAATCGAACATAACGATCAGCCTCCTTCTGATACTTCGTTATAATGAAGTTGAGGCACAGAGGATGAAAGAGGTTGCAAGATGATTTTTTGCAACAAAAAAGACACCTCCGAAGAGATGTCTTAGTTGGTTGTGTGGGCTGGACAGAGGAGAACACTCACCCTTTACTCACCCTTTTGCCATGAGAATGCAGCAGGATGTACAAATTTACATAGAAGTGCAAATGACATAGCAACGATGAATATAAGGATATATGAAGTGGTATCAGGATACATTGCAGGCAGTGCAAACTCCGATACCTAACTTCATATAAAATACGCTCCTTACACGTTTTTTGGCATAACGATACATCTATCATTATACGCGATGAACCCCGCCAGCGCAAGGGGGCAGGGCACGGAAATCAATTTTTGCGGCTTGAACCGGGACAAGCGCCTTTTCCCCTCGGGCAATCCGGCGCGCAGCGCCTGAAAAAGGCTCCCCAGCCACTTTCTTCCGGACTTTACAAAAAAAGGAAATAAAACAAAGAGAGCATCAAAATGTAAACGTTTTCGGCCACATTACTAAAAAATACAACATGGAATATAAACAAAATCCCGGTAAAACCGGTTGACACCCGGGGGGGGGTATGCTATAATATTGTCGACAAAAATAATGTGTCAATCTTTAAAAATATTGGGCAATTTTTTGGCAAACTTGTCGAAAGGCAAGGACGCAAAGCCATAGGGGCTAAGGTTCGGGGCATTTCCCGGATGATGCCAGCCGGTTGCTTCCGGTTTTTTTGCGGAAATACTCTGCATACCGGAATCGTCCAAAACCGCAGGTGTGTTCTTTTTAAGGGCACGCCGGATTTTGCTCGTATCATCAAAGCTGCCCACAAGGTCGGGCGGCTTTTTTTATTGTTCCAACGGAAAGGGAGCGTGGAGCCCATGGAGAACAAAAACACAAGCAGAGTGGTCATCGGGGTGCTGGTGGTACTGGTGCTGCTGCTGGGCGGCTACATCGCAGTGTCCGGCGCGGCACGGGGCGGCAAGTCCGCTGCCACGGCCAACGGCGCGTCCGAAGCAGCCGCGCTGCCCATGGAGAACTATCAGGCGCAGTACGTCAAGCCGGAGACCCCCATCGACCGCAGCAAAAACGTCACCCTGCCGGGCTGGGGCGGCTTTACCATCCCCGCAAAGACCAAAAAGATCACGCAGGGGTTCGAGTTCCATAACCCAGCCGAGAACCTTTGGTACGAGGACTGGGTAAGCCTTGACGGCACCCAGCTGGAAAAGCTGGTGGTGGACAGCGGCCAGGCCACAGAGCTGAGCCATTACCTGCGCTTGGCGGGCATTCAGGCCGAGGTAACAAAGGTGCTGGACGCCGACCCCGCCTATTTTGACATCCAAAAGACCGACGATGGGGTGTATACCATCGAGGCCATCAAGGGCTATAAGGGCGAAAAGACCCTGACCGTGCAGGCCGATGACGGCAAGCAGTACACCTTTACCCTGACCGGCAAGGAGGAGTGCTACTACATGACCTTTGGGCTGTACTTAGAGGACGGCGACGAGTTGCTGTTCCAGTCCGGCCTTGTAGCGCCCGGGCTGTATGTGCAGAAGATGGAGATGACCCGCGCCCTTGTCCCCGGCGAGTACCCGGCCTATGTGGTGTGCCAGCCCTATCTTTCGGACCGCACCACCAAGACCAACACCGGCGTTGTAAAGCTGACACTGACCGTAGGCTGAGCCCCCTTGCGGTGGGCAAAACCGGCAGTGTTGACAATAAAAAAGAACTGAATTGGGGATAAACTACCATAAGGTGTGAAAGGAGTAGGCAAATCCAAGGCTGACCGTCAGCTGCGGGCCCCATTGCCAAATATTGATTATGAAACTGACGAAGAAAGCAGCAGCCCTGCTCCTCGCAGCCTCTCTGGCGGTGTCCGTCTGCGCGACCCCGGTGTTTGCGGCGGGTGGTGCTACTAATCCTACTAACCCCTCGAATACAGGCAGTGAAACCAAAAAAGAGGCCAACACTGATGTGACTTATACGGTCGATAGCAAATATACATGGTCTATCCCTGCAAAGATCGACTTTGGCGCTAATGCAGGCATCAAGAAGAATCTTACGGTTTATGCCAATAAAGGGGCAGAGGAACAAAACGTACTTCCGGACAAAGGCAATGGCTATACAGGCAGCGCTCCCATGGTTTGCGTGACCGAGAATATTATTGCACCCGAACATGCATTGAAGATCAGCATTGATACTGCATCTTCTACTTTCGAAATTGGCAATGGCTTCTTTGTGGGAGTTCAGGGAAGAAAAACTGTGGAAAAGCTTTATTTTACGATTACCAAGCTTATTCAAGGTAACAATCTTGGGGAACCGGTGAATGCAAGTAAAAGTGAGGTCTTGAGTGTCCTCTCTGGCACGAAAACAGGTGAACAGGCACTGGTGTTTGGCTTGCAAACTACTGGCGACGAGGTTGAAAAGGCAGGTACTTACACAGGTTCGATTGCATTTAAATCTGAGGTAATACCCACCACCTGACCCCGCACCCAAACCTGAATAATACCTGAAGCCCAAAGGGGAGACGGGAGCTGTTCCCTCTCCCCTTTTTTAGTTTTGCGGCAAAAAACAGCCACCCCACACAAGGAGGATACACCATGAAACATTGTGCAAAAAAACTGCTGGGCCTTGCGTTTGCGCTGGCCTTGTGCCTTGCAGTGGGTGGAACGGCGCTTGCCCAAACGCCGGAATTTGCCGATGTGCCCGCCGCCCTGCCGGAGCAGGAAATGCTGGACTACGAGCCGAATGTTGCCATAGCAGAGGACACCACCACCATCGGTGATATTGCAACCAATGGCTATCAGGTGACCATCCCCACCACTGTGACGGTGAAGAGCGGGGAGAATAAGGGTGAGCTGGAAGTTAATGCAAAGCTGAAGCAGTACCGCACGTTGAATATCGGCATTGAATCGCCAAATAATTGGAAACTGAAATATGACGCAAAGGGTGCAGCCATTGCAAATGCGCCCACGGTGGAGTATACGCTGAAAAATAAAATTGAAGCTGGTGGGGAACACACATCCGGGGGAATGTGGCATTATAATGAAAGCACGCATGAAATTATGTATGCAACATCCGCTGTTACGGACTTTCACACAGCAACCATCCCCCTTTCTGTCAACGTGACAGACCCCAGCCAAGCCACTATGAGCGGTACTTACTCCGATACGCTTACCTTTACTTTTGATTTGGTAAAACAGTGCGTTACCTATACCATCAACGTATATGAGCAGAAGCTGGAAATCAACAACAGGAATAATACGCCCCATGTTACGGCAACGAACCGGGTCGATGACGCCACCGGGCAGCTGACAGACACAACTTCTGTGCCCAAGGAAACCTATGTTCTGGAGTACGGCTGTGCAAATGCGTGGGGAATGCCTTTGGAAATTGCTGCTACTTCTGAGGTATGGACGCGCCCCCGACCTGACGGAACAGAGGGGGAGGAAGATACCCGCTGCTGGGAGGATTTGTTGCGCACCCTGACCCCCAAAGCGGATTTTGAAGCAAACCATAAAAACCAGACCATCAACCTGAACCTTGTGCGCAAGTGGTATGTGCTGGATGTGAACGGCGCTACGGATTACGCTGGTGGTGATCAAGATATCAACGGCAATCAGGGCGGACGCATCGGCGGCTATGTGAATATTAAGGTGTCCGCAGATAACGGAGCAACATGGTCGGACTGGTTCTGGTATAATGACGGCGACGACTATTGGGGCACTTTCCCCTATGGCATCAACTTTAAGCTGGGCTTGCACCATGTCAAAAACGGCTATGTCTACGATACGGGAACAGGCACGTTAGAAGGCAACGGTGTTAAGATCATTGCCAATAAACAGGAAGAAACCGCGCACAAACATGAAGAGGGTAGCACCACTTACTATGTGTACGAGGGTACGCTGACCGGTGAGCCAATCGACAAAAATATGCAGAGCCCCGGCGGCATTATCCACGCAGGCGGTGCGGGGAAAAAGTATCAGCGCTATTGCTACATCCCTTGCTATAAAAAGGGCATTACCTACTTCGCCAACGAAGGCACGGGCGGCACGGAAAGCGTTAATGAGGACAACCCGCCGCGCTCGAACGTGCCGTATGACGAAAACGGCAAGCTGAAAACCCCGGATGACTTGAAGATTAACGCCCCCGCCGGCAAGTCGTTTGCCGGGTGGAGCACCAGTGCCGATTACCCCACAACAGGTGAGCTTTATAAACCGGGCAGTCCCGTTAGCAATGTCGTATGGGACGGCACTTACGAGGGCAAGCTCTTGAGCGAACGACCCAACTATCATGGAGTGCAGGACACGCAAAAGCGTGAACTTTACGCTATTTGGGGCTATGATATCACCGTGCAGTTTGAGGACGAAACGGGCTACTCCACGAACGATGGTTCGGGCCCCGTTGCCACGCGTGGCGGTACGATGGATGGTTACTCTTTTACCCTCAAAGGTCAAGCGGTGGATGAGGACAAGGGCTGGACGCTGGATTTGACCGACCCTAAGGTAACGGCGGCAATTGATAAGGCAACCACGAAAGCAAAATTTGACGCAGGGGATAACGATACAAAAACCGGGATAGACCTTGAAAGAAAAATCTGGAAGATAGACAAGTACACAGAAGATGGTCATGGTTATGACTTCACGGCGGATTGCACGCTCAGCGCAGAGGACGTGAAAAGTGGTAAACCGCTGGTCATCCAGCGCAGACGCTATTTACTATCGGTGATCAGCGTAGATGTTGATACGGATATAGTTAATGGAATTGCAACAAACGCGGGCAACCCGACATTTGGAACGTTTGATGTCACAATAAATGATGGCAACACTGAATTGAATGTGTCCCGGAAATCCCATTGTCAGGTGGGTCTGAACTACGGCGCAAAATATACGGTTGATGCAATGCAGGGAATAGCCCCCTATTATGCAATACATGCCGTTATTCCGGAATCGCTCACGGTGAATAATAAAATCGACTTAAGTCTGGTTAAATCCGGCGCGTCGTATACGAGCCACATGACCGGAAAGCAAACCGGCATTCACTACTATCTGAGTTCGGGCGTTCTTGACGATGATGGTTACATAGGCGACCCTGTCCGGGTGGTATTTAGCGACACTGGCAACTCCTCCACCACCCCCATGCCCGGGCCGAGCCTTGCCCCGGCGAAGAAAGCCCTGACCCTGCGCTACCATGCAAACTTTGATCCGACAGAGGAACTTGAACTTGATTTTGATCCCGACCCCCTGCTGGAGGATATGGACGATACCTTTGGTTTTGACCCCGACCCCCTGACGGAGGACGTAGACGATGCCCTTGAGGAAGCGGTAAAGACCGTGCGCTACCAGCCCGGCGAGGATGTTGTGCTGCGCAACTGTATGTTTAAGCGCGGCGGCTACGTTTTTGTGGGCTGGAACACAGAACCGGACGGCACAGGCAAAAAGTACGAGGTGAACGGCGTGCCCATAACCGACTGGGCAGTTGGCGATACGGTAGACCTTTACGCCCAGTGGAAAAAACCCGAACACCTGAAGCCTGTGGTAGACAACGAACCCTTTGTCCCGGCTGACCCCGATACCCCGCCGGAGCGGGTAGACGATGGTTTTGACGCTGACTTTGGCGCAGACCCTGACCCCCTGCCGGAGGGCATGGATGATGCCTTTGGCGTGTAGCCCCCGACCCGGCAGAAGAACCGTAACAAAAGCCCCTTGGCGCGGCAGCGCCAAGGGGCTTTTTGCCGCCGTGCAGGCAGAAATGTGAAAAAAACTACACTTCCTTCTTTATTTTGTCATAACTGTCCCGTATAATAGAAAGGAAAGAGCCTGTCAAAACGCCCGGAAGGGCTGAAGATACAGCAAAAACCTGCATAAAAGGGGAGGAAAACACTTATGGCAAACGAAAAGATCCTTGTGGTGGACGACGACGCCAACATCTGCGAGCTGCTGCGGCTGTACCTGACCAAGGAGGGCTATCAGGTCACGGTGGCAAACGATGGCGAAGAAGGACTGGAAAAGTTCAACGCGGTCAAGCCGGATATGGTGCTGCTGGACGTGATGATGCCCCGCATGGATGGTCTTGAGGTCTGCCGCCGCATCCGCAAGGCGGGCAACACCCCGGTGATGATGCTTACCGCCAAAGGCGAGACATTTGACAAGGTGCTGGGTCTGGAACTGGGCGCAGACGATTACATGGTCAAGCCCTTTGACGCAAAAGAGGTGGTGGCACGCATCAAGGCGGTGCTGCGCCGCTGCCAGACTACCTCCGCTGCCGCCGAGAGCACCGAGGGCGTCATCGAGTTCGACAACCTGCGGCTGGATATGAACAGCTATGAACTGCGGGTCAAGGGCAAGGTGGTGGAGGCTCCCCCCAAGGAGCTGGAACTGCTGAACTGTCTGGCCTCCCACCCCAACCGCGTGTACACCCGCGACCAGCTGCTGGACGAGGTGTGGGGCTTTGAGTACTACGGCGACAGCCGCACCATTGATGTCCACGTCAAGCGCCTGCGCGAAAAGCTGGCCGGTGCTTCCGATAAGTGGGAACTGAAAACCGTCTGGGGCGTGGGCTATAAGTTCGAGGTGCGTCAGTAATGCGTAAAAGTATCTCCACGGCCTTTTTCTCCATGGTGTCCACCCTGATGGTGCTGGGCATCGTGCTGATGGGCTGCTCGGAGTGGGTGCTGTTCAAGAATTATTTTGCGAAGGATCGCTACGAAACACTGGATCAGGTGGTAAATGTCGCCAAGCGCACCGCAGAGTATCTGGTAAACAGCGAGACCATGCCGCAGGGTGCAGAGCTGGACGCTTTGAACACCAAACTGGAGATCATCGGCGAGAGCGCCGAGGCTTATCTGTTTTTCACCGACCGACAGGGCAATGTGCTCATCGCCTCCGACCCGGACAAGCTTACCACCACCACCGTGCCGCTGGATATCTGCCAGCGCGCCAACGCAGTGGCTGACCCGGACGCCCGGCACTACCACGCTTTCGGCGATTTGGGCGGTGCCCTGACCGAAAAAAGCTATATCGCGGCGGTGGAGACCATCGACGACCAGAGCCTGTTCAGCGGCTGGCTGTTTTTGTGCTCCTCCGGCGCGCAGCTCACCGACTTTAAACAGCAGTTCTGGTCCAACTTCCTCATGTCTGCCTGCGTGATGCTGCTGTGCGCCAGCGTGCTGACCCGCCTGTTGATGCGTCAGCTCACCGACCCGCTGCAAAAGGTCACCGATGCCGCCCAGCGCTTTGGCGGCGGCGACCTCTCCGTCCGCGTGGAGGGCGTGGAGGGCGATGGCGAGGTGGCAGACCTTGCCCGCACCTTCAACCAGATGGCGGAGAATATCCAGTCCAACGATAACTCCCAGGGTCAGTTCATGGGCAACATCGCCCACGAGCTGCGCACCCCCATGACCACCATCAAGGGCTTTGTGGACGGCATTCTGGACGGCACCATCCCGCCCGAGATGCAGAACCACTACCTGCAGCTGGTCAGCGAGGAGACCGGGCGTCTGGCGCGGCTCATCCAGAATATGCTGGATCTCTCCAAGCTGGAAAGCGGCGAGTATCAGGTGAACGCCCGGATGTTCAATATCTGGGAGACCCTGACCGGCGTGGCACTGGCGGCAGAGCAGCGCATCAACGATGGCATGATCGAGCTGGAAGGCCTGACCATGGATGAAAAGGTGCTGGTCTACGCCGACCCTGACCTGATCCATCAGGTGGCGTATAATTTGCTGGACAACGCCATCAAGTTCACCCCGGCGGGCGGCACCATCCGCTTCAGCGTGGAAAAGCTGGGCCCCGAGGCCGAGATCTCCATCTGGAACTCCGGGCAGGGCATCAGCCCGGAGGCGCTGCCCTATGTGTTCGAGCGGTTCTATAAAGAGGACCGCTCCCGCGGTCTGCACGCCCGCGGCTCCGGTTTGGGACTGAACATCTGCAAGGTGCTGGTCAATCTGGCCGGCGGGCAGATCCGCGTGGAGAGTCAGCAGGGCGAGTGGTGCCGCTTTGTGTTCACCCTGCCCACCTGTTCCCCCAATCCTGGCGGCATGAAGCGCCTGCCGGACGCCGCCGGGCAGCCCGGCGCAGTGGAGGAACCCGCCAGCATGAAGCCGGTAGAATAAGACCCCGCAGCCAGACTGCCCCGCCCGGGCGGTCTGGCTGCTTTGGCGTTGTTGGAATAAAAATTCTGCTTACCGCTGTGACCCCCTCTTGTGAAAATGCGTTTGGAGCACTCCGCAGAGTGCGACAAACGCGGAATTAAAAATCTATTTTCCGCTGAATATGGCTAGCAACGACGACGACCGCCGCCAGCGGCGGAAACAGGGAGGAGTTGTTGGGGCAGCGGCCAGCAAGACGCGAGTGCCGCCCAAGGCACGAAGCGGATGCTGGGTGCCGCAACCCGGAAGCAGCGGAGGCCATTCCAAATCGTCCTGCTTCAAAGAAAGCTGCTGCAAAATGGCAAGCCTTCGGCGGCAGCTGCGCGGCACATGGAGATGCTGCCGCGCAATGGACTTTTTGCGCCATTTACGACTTTTCGGTGAAAAAAACGGCTGCGGGTTTGATTTTTTGGCCGTTTTCATGTAAACTAAAAGATAACCATGCCCGCGTATTTTTTGCCCGGCAGAACCCTGCAAAACGCGCAACGCATGGGATAAAAATTGCTAAAAATAACGGAGCGTAATGAAATATTATGGCCATCGTAAGTCCTTCGATTCTTTCTGCTGATTTTGGCAAGCTGGGTGCAGACTGCCGCATGGTGCTGGATGCCGGCGCACAGATGCTGCACTACGACGTGATGGACGGGCATTTTGTGCCCAACATCAGCTTTGGCGTGCCGGTGCTCAAAAGCCTGCACAAGGCGCTGCCGGATGCCTTTTATGACGTGCATCTGATGATCAGCCACCCGCTGCAATACGCCGAGCCCTTTATCAAGGCCGGTGCTACCCTGTATAATTTCCATCTGGAGTGCGAAGATGATATTCAGGCCACCATTGATGCCGTCCGTGCGCTGGGCTGCAAGGTGGGTCTGACCATCAAGCCCGGCACCCCGGCCGAGGCGCTGGCACCGTGGCTGGACCAGCTGGATCTGGTGCTGGTGATGAGCGTGGAGCCCGGCTTCGGCGGGCAGAAGTTCATGCCCTCGGCGCTGGACAAGCTCCGCTGGCTCAAGGCAGAGCGGGAAGCACGCGGCCTTTCCTACCTGCTGGAGGTGGACGGCGGCGTGGATGCCGCCACCGCACCCCTGTGCGTAGAAGCCGGTGCCGATGTGCTGGTGGCAGGCAGTGCCGTGTTCGGCGCCGCCGACCCTGCTGCGGCTGTGGGCGCACTGGCCAGCCTGTAAGGAGGCCCGTATATGGATGAAGCTTTGATCCAAGAGCAGGAACGGCAGCTGCAAAAGACCGGTCGGTACTATAAGCACGTTTTCTGGCTGTGTGTGCCGTTGCTGTGCATGGCCTGCTATTTCTATGGGGCGCGTCCGCTGCTGCTGTGCGGCATCGCCCTGCTTACCGGCAACCTGTGCGACCGTCTGGTGGCGCTGCTGCGCCATCGGGTGTACACCAATAAAGATCTCTCCAACGAGAGCTTCAGCCTGATCATCGCCCTGCTCATGCCCGCCACCGTGGACATCTATGTGCTGGTGGTGGCAGTGCTGGCGGGCGTATTGATCGGCAAGGAGGTCTTTGGCGGCTACGGCAGCTATCCCTTCAACCCCGCTGCCGTGGGCTACGCCGTGGCGGCGGTATCGTGGCCGGAGCAGGTGGTGCGCTACCCGCAGCCCTATACGCCGCTGCCCCTGTGGAACGCCTCTGCCGTGCCGGTGAGCAGCACCATCGAGGATACCCTGCGCAGCGGCGGCATCCTGAATCTGAACTCCCTTGCCATCGCGCTGGGCGAGTTTGCCGCCCCCATGGGCACCGGTGCGGCGCTGGTCATTCTGGCCTGCGGCCTTGTGCTGTGGACCCAGAAGGACGTGCACATCGGCGCATCGGCAAGTTTTCTGATCACCTGCGGGCTCATCGCCTTCTTCTTCCCGCGTCAGGTGGGTTTGGCGGACAGCACCCTCTTCAGCAGCCTGCTGCCCCGCCTGCAGGGCATCCGGGACGAGCTGCACACCGGTGCGGTGCTGTTCTGTGCGGTGTTCCTGCTCAACGAACCCTACACCTGCGCCCATCACCGGCTCGGACGCATCCTGTACGGCGCCCTGGTGGGTGCTGCCACCATGGGCTTCCGCTATTTCGGCGTGTACGAGACCGGCGTCTGCTTTGCACTGCTGGCCGTCAACAGTGTGTCCGCGCTCATTGACCGCACGGAGGAGCGGCTGTACCGTCTGCTGCACCGTCTGCCGTCCGAACGAAAGGAGGCTGCGGAATGAAAAAGCGTACTGCGGAACTGATTTTAAAGGATCCCGAAAAGTTTGCCCATCACGACCGCGTGTTCCTGAATAACCCGGTGGTCATGCAGGGCATGGGTCTGGCACCGCTGGTGGTCGTGGCTACCACCGGCCAGAACGGCCTGATGCTGGCGGCGGCGGTGACGCTGCTGCTGGTGCCCTCCCGCGTGCTGGCCTGCCTGCTCAGCCGCCTTGTACCCCTGCGGGACGAGGAGCCTACCCCGGAGCAGCTGCAAAAAAAGCTGCTGCCCCGCGCACTTTTGTACGCAGCCAGCGCCGCTGTGGTGTACCTGGCGGCATATCCCATTTTGAACTTCGTGTTTGGCACCGGGCTTTTGAACCTTGGCATCTACCTGCCCATGCTGGTGGTGGAGCCGCTTCTGACCTACCGCTTCGGCCGCGTGCAGGAGACGGTGCACAAGGCCGTTTCCAAGGGCGTGCGCATCACCGTGGGCTACGCGCTGCTGCTGCTCGTGGTGGGCGTGGTGCGCGAGTGGCTCAGCCTTGGCACCGTGTTCGGTGCCCCGGTGGGGCGCTGGGCGCTGCTGCCGCTGGCTAAGATGCCGGCGGGCGGCTTTATCGTGCTGGGCATCCTGTGCGCCATCTGGCGCGCTGCGGCTGCAAAGCGCAAGGAATATCTGAAAAAGGAAGCGCGGGATACCCTGACCGTGCACTACCAGAAGGAGGTGAACCGCGAACCGTGAAGGAAGTTGTAAGCAGCTCGGCAGTGTTTTTCAGCTATGCACTGCTGGCCATTTTTGCACAGAACGCTGTCTTTACCCGTGCACTGGGCGTGTCCCGCATGGTGCAGCTGGTGGGGGACGACCGCACCAGCAGCGCCTTGTTCGGCATGATGCTGTGCATCACGCAGGTGCTGGTGGCGCCGGTGGCTTTCCTTGCCGGGCGGTTCATTGCCCCGCTGGATAACCGCGCCCAGCTGCGCCCGCTGGTGTATATTGCCAGCATTGCCGTGGTGTGTCTGGCGGAGCATCTGGTGCTGTGGCTGCTGCGCAGCCTGCCCCGCCGCGCCCAGCTGCTGCGCATCGTGCCGCTGGCCGCGCTGAACAGCGGCGTGCTGGGCACGGTGCTGGTGGAGCGCACCCAGTCCTTTACCCTTGGCCAGAGCCTTGGCTTTGGCCTTGGCAGCGGCCTTGGCTATGTGCTGGCGGTGCTGCTGGTCACCGAGGCGCGCCACCGCCTGCGCAGCAAAGCGATCCCCAAAGCATTCCGCGGCCTGCCCATCACGCTGGTGTATATCGGCGTGCTGGCGCTGGCAATCTATGGCTTTACCGGACATTCCGTCATCCTGTAATGCAGACAGGGAGGAAAAGATACCATGGCTAAGTATAAACGTCAGAAGGTCAAGCATTATCACCGCAGCTTTTACAGCCGTGAAATGCGCGTCAAGCGCGGCATCGGCATTGCGGTGCTGGTGGCGGCAGTGCTGGCAGCAGCATGGTTTGCCGCACCCCATGTGCTGGATTGGGCCACCCACACCTGGTATACCGTGGTCAAGGACCGGGACTTGGAGGCCGAAAACGCTTCCCGCGCCGAGGCAGCAGCCTCCTCTGCGGCGGCAAGCAGCGCTGCCGCCTCACAGGCAGCGTCTGAACCGGAGCCGGAAGAGGAAAAGCCGCTGGACGGCAAGGCCATTACCGGCGGCAGCTGGGCAGAGCTGGACGTGACCACCCTGACCGATGAGGCCGCCATCCGCGCCGCCGCCCGACAGCTGAAGCAGCAGGGCGCAGACTACGCCCTTGTCACCCTGAAGGACGCCGCTGGCACGGTGTACTACGCTTCCGGGGTGGCAGCCGCTGCCCAGAGCATCACCGAAAACCCGGTGGATGCGGCCAATATCGCCGCCATCCTGCGGGAGGAGGGCATTATCCCGGCGGCGCAGCTTGCCGCCTTTACCGACCCGGTGTCGGTGTACACCGACCGCAGCATGGGCGTGCACTACGATGGCAACAGCCTCTGGCTGGACAACGTCAGCGCAGCCAAGGGCGGCAAGGCATGGATGAACCCCTTTGCCGCAAGCGCGGTGCAGTATGTCGGCGACCTCATTGAGGAGGTGCAGGGCATGGGCTACGAGCAGGTGGTGCTTACCGGGGTGCAGTTCCCCAATATCATCACCCGCAAGCAGGACTTCGGTGCCTCCGGCGGCAAGAGCCGGGAGGGACGCGCCGCCCAGCTGACGGCGGATATCGCCGCATGGCAGACCCGCTTTGCAGGCAGCGTGACCCTGTGGGTCAGCTACCCGGACGCATTGTGCACCGCCGCTACCGATGCCATTGGCACCACCGGCACGTCCCTTGGCATGGAAAACCTGCTGGTCACCAGCAGCACCGCACTGGATGCGGACAGCCGCGCTGCGCTGGAGCAGGCCGCTGCCGACGCCGGTGTGCAGCACATTGTGGTGCACGACACCGCAGCGTTCCGCTGAGAAGCGGCTTTGATAGAGAGGGGAGGAAACGACTATGAAACCGACTACCTGTTTTGCACCCGCACACATCCTGCTGCCTTCGGAGCAGGTGCCGCTGGAGCAGTGGGGCTGCATTGCCTGTGACCAGTTCACCAGCGACCGCAGCTACTGGCAGCGGGCAGAAGAGACCGCTGCGGGTGCGCCCAGCACCCTGAACCTGATCCTGCCGGAGGTGTATCTGGAGGACGGAGACGCCGACGCGCGGGTGGAAAAGATCCACGCCACCATGCAGGACTACGCCCAGAACGTGCTCACCCGGGCGGTGGACGGCTTTATTTATGTGGAGCGCACCGAGCAGAGCGGCCGGGTGCGGCAGGGTCTTGTAGGACGTGTGGACTTGGAGGTTTACAGCTACCGCCGGGGCGAAAAATGCACCGTGCGCCCCAGCGAGTGCACCGTGGAAAGCCGCATCCCGCCCCGCATGAAGGTGCGTACCGGCGCTGCGCTGGAAACGCCCCATATCATGATGCTGGCGGATGACCCGGACTGCACCCTCATCGAGCCCATTGCCGCCCACAAGGACAGCCTGCCCAAGGTATACGAGGGCGAGCTGATGCTGGGCGGCGGCCATGTGGCAGGCTGGGCAGTGGAGGACCCCGCCCTCATCGCACAGATCGAAAATGCGCTGACCGTGCTGGGCAGTCAGGAAGAATTTGACAAGAAATACCCCGATGCCACCCGCCGCGACCCGCTGACGCTGGCCGTGGGCGATGGCAACCACTCGCTGGCTACCGCAAAGGCCTGCTGGGAGGAGCTGAAAAAGACTCTGACCCCGGAGCAGGCAGAAAACCACCCTGCCCGCTGGTGCTTGGCAGAGGTGTGCAACGTGCATTCCCCGGCTATTGAGATTGAGCCCATCCACCGGGTACTGTTCAACGTGGACTGCGCCACCGTACTGCTGAGCCTCATTACATGGAGCGATTCCAACATGGCAGGCTGCTGCTTTGGCGGCAGCAAAAAGCAGCCTTTTACGCTGGCGGGCCCCCACATGGCCAATGTGCTCAGCTTTGAGGACCCCACCGAGCCGCTGACCGTGGGCACCATCGACGATTTTATTTCGGATTATATCGAGCGCCACCCGGAAGCAAAGGTGGACTATGTGCATGACGAACCGGCAGTGCGTGCTTTGTGCAAGCAGGGCGCAGTGGCGTTTTTGATGCCGCCCTTCGCCAAGAGCGACCTGTTCCGCGGCGTTGTGATGGGCGGTGTGCTGCCCCGCAAGACCTTCAGCATGGGACACGCGGAGGAAAAGCGCTACTACATCGAGTGCCGGAAGATCACAGAATAATAGGAGAACCATGACATTTAAAGAACTGAATCTGTCCGCCCCGCTGCTGCGCGCTGTGCAGGAAGCGGGCTACGAGACCCCCTCGCCCATTCAGGCAGCGGCCATCCCGCCGGTGCTGGCTGGCCGGGATCTGATGGGCTGCGCCCAGACCGGCACCGGCAAGACGGCGGCCTTTGCGCTGCCCATGCTGGACCGGCTCACCGCCAATGCGCCCCGCCGCAAGGGCGCTGTCCGTGCGCTGATTTTGACCCCCACCCGGGAGCTGGCTTTGCAGATCGGCGAAAACTTTGAAGCCTACGGCAAGTACCTGAAATTGCGCAGCACCGTCATCTTTGGCGGCGTGGGGCAGGCTCCGCAGGTGGAAGCGCTGAAAAAGGGCGTGGACATCCTCATCGCCTGCCCGGGACGGCTGAATGACCTGATCGGACAGGGCTTTATCGACCTGTCCGCTTTGGAAATTTTTGTGCTGGACGAGGCCGACCGGATGCTGGACATGGGCTTTGTCCATGACGTGAAAAAGGTCATTGCAAAGCTGCCCGCCCAGCGCCAGAACCTGATGTTCAGTGCCACCATGCCCGCCGAGATCGAGCAGCTGGCTGCCGGCATCCTGCATGACCCCGCCTTTGTCAAGGTGGATCCGGTGTCCAGCACCGTGGACCGCATCCAGCAGAGCCTGTACTATGTGGAAAAGGGCAACAAAAAGCTTTTGCTGCCGTGGCTCATCAAAAATCTGCAGCCGCCGGTGGTCAATGCACTGGTGTTCAGCCGCACCAAGCACGGCGCGGATAAGATCGCAAAAGACCTGACAAAGCAGGGCATCCCTGCCGCCGCCATCCACGGCAACAAAAGCCAGACTGCCCGCGTCACCGCGCTGGAGGATTTCAAGTCCGGCAAGACCCGGGTGCTGGTGGCCACCGATATCGCTGCCCGCGGCATTGATATCAGCGAGCTTTCCCATGTGTTCAACTACGACCTGCCCGAGGTGCCGGAGACCTATGTGCACCGTATCGGGCGCACCGCCCGCGCCGGTGCGGACGGCACCGCCGTCAGCTTCTGCGCCCCGGAGGAGCAGGAGTACTTGGCAGGCATTGAAAAGCTGAACCGCCGCAAGATCCCGGTGGTATCCGGTCATCCGTGGGACGGCGTGCCCGCCCCGGTGCGCCCGGTGCTGCCCGTGCGCGGCAAAAAGCCCCGCCCCGAAGCAGAAAACTTGGCCGAAGCGCCGAAAAAACAGGCCGAAACTGCGCCCGCAAAGGCTGCAAAGGCAGCTGCGCCCGCGCCGAAGCAGGAGCCGAAGGCTGCAAAGAACGCGGTGCCTGCAAAACCGAAAAAAGAGGAAACACTGATGCAAGACAGCAACGCAAAGCGCGGGGCCCGCAACGACCGCCGCGCCAACAACCGGGGCGCAAACGCCCCCAAGGAAGCGGCAGCGCCCCGCGCCCGCCGCGAGAATGCCGCCCCCGCCCGAGGCAGCAACGTCCAGCCCAAGTTTGACCCCCATTTTGTCAGCGCCCCGGAGGCTACTCCGCTGCGCCCGGCACGCAAGACCCCTGCCGCTCCGGCAGCACCTGCCATCCGCAGCGCA
>ULTT01041319.1_pt1 | contig 17979 bp, 12 predicted proteins | sample 1957831 | NCBI WGS metagenome assembly ULTT01 (sample SAMEA4835740, study PRJEB28245) | human gut metagenome | biome: gut microbiome; material: fecal sample | place: Denmark | collected 2008 | reverse complement strand
ATGAAAGTTTATTGACTTTCATTTTGCATTGCACTCGCCTTGCACTATCTTTGCAAGTAAATAAAAACAGCAGCTTATGATCGTACATGTAGCAAACCCAATATACGACTCAGTGTTCAAATTCATGATGGAAGATGAACGTGTGGCAAAGACCATTCTTTCAGCACTTTTGAAAAAAGAAGTGCTGGCTGTCACCATTCGTCCGCATGAATATAGCAACACCACGCGTGACTCACTCTCGATGTTTCGCATCGATTTTGCCGCGCAAATTCGTGAAGATAATGGCGAAGAGCAACTCGTACTTATTGAACTTCAAAAAACGTGGCTCGACACCGAGACATTACGTTTCCGACAGTACCTCGGAGCACAATACAACTCGCAACGTAATATCAAGCCCGACTCACGCAAAGGCTATGCTTATCCCATGATTGCCGTATACCTGCTGGGGCATCGTGTAGGAAAAATTGAAGAGCCTGTCATTTATGTCAATCATAAAGCCTATGACTACAATGGGAAGGAACTAAAAGACAGCGAAAAGGAGCCTTTTGTTGAAAGCCTTATACACAACAGCATTATTGTACAAATACCCTTGTTGCGTGGACAAGTGAACAATAAACTTGACAAGGTGCTCAGCATTTTTGACCAGACCAAAAAGGACGAACTTGACAACCAGGTACTCAACATAGACGAAACATCTTACACCGACGATGCCGACATGATGCACATCATTCATCGTCTGACTGCCGCTGCAGCCGACTCTGAAATGCGACAAGACATGAACGTCGAAGATGAGTATTTCAAAGCTATTGAAGACCGCGACACGGCCATCATGCAACGCGACAAACGACTTAACGAGCAAGAATCGCGCCTCAACGAGCAAGCAACTCAACTTAACGAGCAAAAATCTCGTCTCAACGAGCAAGCAACTCAACTAAAAGAAAAAGATGGCCAACTAAAAGAAAAAGAAACGATGCTAAAATCAATGGTGCAGGCCATGTTGCAACAAGGCATGTCCGTACAAAGCATTGCACAACTAACGCATTGCTCTGAGGCGGAAATATCAAGATTTCTTGATTGCAGTAAATAAGGACAATATGATTTCTGAAGATATTACCGTCGTCCAATAAACGCCAAAGTACCTGTTTGTGCTTTTACACTTTAGGACTTTATCAGACTGCGGTTATTCTGATTATGGGCGGTTCTAATAATTCTGAAACAGGGATTTTTAGAACCTCCCTATAATACAAAGCGTATTATAACGCGTTGACGGAGTTAGTAAACAAGTTGACTTGTTAACGGATTAACAGATAAGTTTGCAAGTCTTTTCAGACTTTCTGCCATTCAGCTTAACATAATAAGCTGTGCATGGCATACTTACTTGTTAACCCGTCAACTTGTTAACCCATTAACCAAGAATTCCTCATACGGTTATTCTATGAAATGTTTACCACGATACTGACACTTAACAACCTTATAACAAATAAATCTAAGTCAATCTACCAAGACTTAGGCTTATTTGTTTTTGTACAACACGGCTTATACGGGATACTTACGAAAAAACATCAAAGCCCGTCATCAACTATTCCGCAATTTATGAGCGATTCATTCCACAAATTTCTGATACCTGCCATACGGGCTGTCAACCATCACAATATCAAGCTAATGGCCGATATAATAAGGCCCAGCACCACCAGCATGAGCACCAATTCTATCACACAGCCAAAGCAATTACCAACCCCCTCCGTCAACAAACTGAACACGGCATCTATTGCTGTCCCCAGCCAGCCCAACACGCCCAATACCACAAACAGCACGATGCCTGCTACTACCATCAATATGAATGTTAACATATAATCATCATTTTAAGTCGTTATAATTACCAAACGCATTTACCATCGGGATAAGACACTATCTCAAAAGAGCAGATTCAAGTATTAAGTGTAAACCTTACTAAAGTTGTCTATTCCATCTTGCCCCTCGGCATACATTTATTCCCTTTTGTATTCTCATAATAAACGCATCTGTTGTAACTGCTATATTCTATATTGAGTCCATAGATGTTAGTGCTTTTTCCACCATACGAATAAACTCATATTCATTGTTACGCATTTCTGTGCAGAAATCCTTAAAATGTAGTTTTGCATTTTGTGGAATACTAAGACCTATCACTTCAATTGTAGCACCATTATCTCCACCTTTTATAAGGTGTAACAAACTCCTCTTTGCACACAGATGGACATAAGAAGAGGCCTTTTTTAATGTTCAACCTATACATATAAGTTATAATCTGGTATAGATCTTCACGAGCAACTTCGCGTTTATTTCCATTCTCGTCTTTTGCGTAACGTTTGTATTTAGCGTCGGCTACAATTTGTCCCTCCTTATAGAAGTCCGGGTAAATAGTATGATGAGGTGTGGTGTCAAACAAATTGATGCCCCCTTGTCCTTTCTTGTTCTCAGGGTGTATAAAGTTTAATGGTTTCAATAACGTATTAAGGTATTCCTCCCAAAGCCATGCGCCATCAAATAGCAGTCCGTAACCTTTGTCATTATCCTCTCCATACATCACACTTTCGTGTCGTAAAATACTTAGGCAGAGCTTTTGCAAAGCACAATATTTGGTGTAAAAAGGATGATTTATTAGTTGCGTACAACATTGAATGATTCTCCGGCGATCACGTACCTGATAATCGTGGGTTACATTAATAATCTGTAATATAGCATTACGAGTGTCTAAATCATTATTCAAGATACCTCGACCCAATGAATTGTTTCGTATATACTCTATAGTATGTCGAACCAAATGCAACAGATTGTTATTGCGGCTCAGTTCACGTGTCTTATAGGCTATTTTTCCGCGAAATGGAATGTCCTCACGTATAAAGCGACTTACTTCAATTGCACCACGCACACGATCGTCATTGTACTGAAAATATCTATACTCTTTATATAATCCTTGTGCGAGAGCCTCTTTCAACATAAGAAGACTCTATCAGAAAGAACTTTCTAACAGACAGGCACTATGCTTTTTCTACTTGTTTTCCACATGCGGTGGGGATTCCTATTCCCCATAAAATGAAGTTCGTGGAGGTAACGCGTCGTCCCTGCATTCCCCCTACGAACATCTGCGTTTTCTCTCATAAGAGGAGAGAAAGCAATTCTTATCCTGAACTCGCGTTATATAAAAGTTTAAGATAGAAACGTCATGTTCCAAGATTATTTAGTTTTGATTAATTTGTCAATTTCCTGACAGATGCTTTCTTCAACATCTTTAAAAGCAGAGGATGGAGCTGAATTTGCAGCCGGAGCCCAAGTGCAGAGGACATAAGTTTCTGGTATCCCCTTACCTTCATCAGACGGCCTACAAAGCAACTCATATATTCGTTTTGTAGGCTCCCCTTTTTTATTTAAAGGCCATTTGGCAAAATCTTCAGATTTTTCAAAGTCTTTAGATTGCCATCCGCGCTTACTTTCGAATCCCAGATCTACAAGGGTATCCCGAACTACCTTAGAGACAGCCAAACCAAACTGCAGTTCTGACTTATGGATATGTTGCACAGCGGGCTTAATGGTATTATCTTCTATCTCATTCCTCAGAACTTCTAATCCCTTTTTCCCCCAACCTTTCCAACTGGCTGAATGCCAGGGACAAAGTTCAAATGCAATGAGCTTAGCATCTTTCGAGTCTATATTGGAATTTTCTAAAATTCTTTCAACCCAAGGCTTACGTTTTAGCCACCATTTATAGCTGGGAGGAAAAATCCACTCCTCGGATTGATCCTTGTCGTTAGCTTTTCTTTCAATGTCATGAAAGAAATCTTTGGCATAAGAATAGTATCCACCATTCTCTTTTAAATAGTCTTCTAAGGCTGCATAGCTTTCGCTCTTTTCATATCCACCAGGATTGATATTAATAATAACAGCAGAAGCCCTTGAACGAATATCGCCTAAGTAAGGCTCTGGGACTAACTCTCTACTCAGCGGTTTATCTTTACCTTTGTTTATAACAGAAAAGAATAGATCATCATATTCTTCTTTATTATTTACCCACAAGTCAAAATAATCTTTCATTCGAAATTTAATTTATTACGAGCTGCTGAATATCAGCACTTTCAGTTTATTATTTAATTTTTAGACACAAGAAAGCATAACATGCTACTTGTAACAACATGCAACTATTGAATAAGCATTTACATTTTAAAACAACTGGATGGTCTGGAAATTTCATTCGCGTGCTCGCAGCAACAATCTTTGCCTCTCAGTCGTTTAGGTCAAAAACTGCCTTTAAGTAGTCCTGCCCTAAGCAACTTGCATATCCATGCGGAATCTTTCTTGTCTGTCTATAGTTTTAATTGATGCCGTATATTAAAATACGACACCAATTTTGTTAGTATATAACATTACACTATACTCCGGCATACTTATATAGACGCATTATAACACTATTCCTGCTCCATTCATATTCATAGTCACCCTCTGGATCTTCGTATACCTCGCATTTCCTGTCTATAAATGATTTTATTTCTGAATCACTTTTACCTTTCTCCTTTAGATAGTCAATACACTTACATGTAAGGTCGTAGTATTTGGGGAAATCTTCAGGAAAAAGCGTAATCTCTGTATCTAATGTGTTATATGCTTTATCAAAATCTCCAATTTTAATGTAGGCATCATTAAGAGCTCCTCGTGCATTCTTTAAATCCGTTTCAGACTGATTTTTATGGCTTGTGTACGCCCTTATCAGAGCTTCTGCTTTTTCCAAATCTCCTTGTTGGATGGCTTCGTTAACGAGCTCTGTTGTTTTGCTTGCATCAAATTCGGCCTTATTTACTCGAATTGTGAAGAAAACGGCGATTATGATAGCAATGATGATGCCTAATACTATAAACTTATATTTAATCAATAAGTTAATCCAATAATTCTTTTTGACTTTTTTCTCTGCAGCTTCAGATTCTATCTCAACTTCTTCAAGCAAGTGTTGCACTTTTGGGTTATTACCATAGTACATTCTTGCTTTGCGAACATAGCGCTCTACTTCGGCCTTGTTTTTTTCCACATCTTTTCCAGACTTGAAGTTAACTAATGCAGATTCGAGGTGGTCGAAGATATCTTTTAACTCATTGCTTGCTTCTGGGGTGATGTTACCACCACAGTTAGGGCACTTGTCTGTCAGCTCTGGAATAGAGCTACCGCAGTAAGGGCAAGTCCTGCCACGGCGCTTGTTCACAGCCGCTGCTACTGCCTGATCAGCCTTCTGCTGCTGTGCATCGATGTACAGATCAACCTCGTCAACATTCAATCCCAAATTCTGTGCCTTGTTCAAAAGAACCTGACGCTCCTTGGCAGTAATGATGCCATCGGTAAGGTACTCTTTGATAAGATCATCAAGTTCCTGTGGAATTGCACCTTCCTTCTTAGCAGGCTTAGCTGCCTGAGGAGCCTGTGCTTCCATTTCTTTCTTACGCTTAGCAAGACGACCATTAAGCATCAGGTCAAACTCGTCACGGTCGATCCCCATAGCCTCAGCCTTCTTGAAGAGAAGATTCTTCTCTTTGTCAGTCAATACACCATCTGCCAATGCTGCAGTGATGAGCGCTTCTAATTTCTCGTTGTACATAGTATGTAAAATTATTTGTTATTATATTCTTTTATATGTATGAGTCCACTACAAAAAGTCAATAATAAAAATAACGTATCATTTTAACACAAAACAGGCAGAAAAAAATAACGTTTTTTAATATGATTAAGTTGATAACAGTTCATCATAAGGGTTATTAGTGGCAAAATGATAGTTGCGATTTATCTATTTTCAAAAATGCTACTTTTTGAAGCAGACTCATGTATTAATTATGCTTCTCGTAGAACCTTGCCTCAAGCACCATTTCTACCTCGTCGGGATCTTCTTCCTCCTTAACAGCACGACGTAAGATAATCTCCTTTATTTTGTCTGTCAGTTTATCATTTGCTACTGCACAATTGATAAGTTCTTCAAGATCATCAGAGAATAGGTTGCCTGGAGACTTCTGTATGGTTGGAATCTCTTCGGATTCTTTCTGGATATCCTGTGTCTCCTTCACTTCTGCTGGAGGTGTCACTATGTCTTGTTCCAATTCTGGCAGCGGAGGAGTAGGAATGTCATAGAAATCCAACTTGTCTGCTGGCATCTTACAAAGACAAACTTCAGTATCGTCAACTTCCTTTAGAAGCTCGGTGTAGTAGATGTATAAGTCTTCTGGTACATACAGAGTTTTAACATCGTCACACAGATTTTCTATATCCGTGAGTTTATTGGTGTAAATATACACATCAGGTGAGTAATCGGCATCATTGAGTGTGTCGATTTTTTCAACAGTATAAGGCACATATACCTCTCTAATGCTCTTGCTTGAGGCAAATCCATCACCCACTATTTTTACTCCTACAGGAATGACAAGTGTCTCAATATTGCAATTTTCATAAATGAAATAATCTGGAAATTCTTCCAACAGATGAACCTTGGACAAATCCAATTCTTCGATCATCTTGCATTCGTAGGTAGTGCTTTGGAGCAATTTTAGGGTACTTGGGAATGTTATCTTGCGTAGGTTGGTGCAAGTATCGAACACGCGAGTTCCTATTATTTCTACTCCTTCAGGAATGTCTATTTCTCGAAGTCTTTTACAATTTTCAAACAGACTGTCAGGAATTTCCTTCAACAGTTTAACCTTTGAGAAATCTACTTCTTCAAGATATTTCTCATGTCCATGCTCACTAAAAAAACGTTCATCAATTTTTCTAAGGGTCGAAGGGAAGACAACTTTTCTAATTATCTTATAATCCTTCAGGGCATCTTCATCGAGAGTTGTATATCCCTCGTTGATGGTCAAAACGCCATTTTTTAAAGTACCTAACTGGGTTCCGATTTCGACGTCATCATCATAATAGTTGAATTGATTCTGCTTTGCTTCCTGGATGTTCTTTCTTACCTCTTCGCGAGCCTCTTGAAAACTCTTTTTGGCTTCGTTCGAAACTTCTTCCAGACTTTCACCTACTGTCTTTGCAATCTCACCAACTAATTTTATGAATAATACCATATTATCAAAAATTGAATGTTCTTACTTTTCTTTGTATTATAGCTGCAGGGAAATTACATCCCCGGCATAGTAGGAGGCATTCCAGGCATTTGTGGGGCGGTGCCTTGGAACAAAGGAGCTAATTCTGCCACCTGTCCAGCAGAAACCCATTGTGCCATACCTTGTTTCCACACGTAAGTTTGTTGGGTTAGCTGACCCTGCTGCACCAATTGTTGAAGCTGTTGCCAATTAAAAGGACCGGCTTGCTGTCCGTTTACACCCACCATGTATTGCACTGCGGGTTGTTGCTGCGGCATTTGAGGCATACCATTCATGCCTGGCATTTGCGGGGCCCCACCCAAGCTGTTTTGGTTGAGCGGACTGCCAACATGCGAACCAATTTTGTTACTAAAGGCATCAAGACCATTGTCGGTCGCATTGTTTACCATGCCTGCATTGAGATTAGCTTGATGGGCACCAAGGAAAGTCTGCTCTGTTTGCAAACGACTGGCACGCTGCATCTCCTCACGCTGTATGCGCATGGTTTCGCGCTGATTGTCAAGTTGCATTTGCTGCAGTTGCTCTTGTCCACTAAGGTTCATTTCTTGCTGACGACGCAAAGCATCTTGATTAAGGTCGTTTTGGAGATTGAAGTTTGAAAGATTCACCTTATGCTTGGCCATTACATTCTCTTTCTCCAGGTCTGCTGTAAGCGCTTTAAGTTCACGGTAGCCACGACTGTCTTTGTCTACGTTGATGCTTGTGATGTCAAGGCTGCGCACTGTAATGCCAAAGAGTTTTTCAACCTTAGGCGTCACATAGTTCTGCACCAATTCGCTAATCTCCAAAATTTTGCGTTCAATCTGCACAAGCGGAATTTGCGCGTCAGTGGGAGCATTGGTCACTACGCCCTTTACATACTTTGTGACCGTGCTGCGGAGCTTGTTTTTGAATGTTTCGTCAGTAAATTGCTCCGTTTTGTTCACCTGATTAAAGAGGTCCATGTCATCAATGCTATACACAATAGTGCCATGCACCGATACAGGTACACCATAGTCGGCAAGGCGCGGGTCGAACACATCGAAGTAAGGAATGGCAATGTTCACTTGGCTACCCTTACTGATGTTGCTCAGACTCATGTAGTTATTGCGAATGGTTTGTTCAACAGCTTGCTGCTTTTCTTCTTCAACCTCGCGTCGGTTTTTGAATCCAAAAAATCCCATATATTTTTTTTGTTAATCTAATAATTTCGGTTTAAAAGGAAGGTACTAAACCTACTAATTTATGAACCTATCCTTTAAAAGTAACTGTGCGTGTAACTTGTCCTTGTTTGTTGATCTCAACAATGGCTTTTTTATGATGACGATTCTCTGCATCATAGTGGTAACAATAACCCGAGGATTCAATTCCCTTACTATTGCCATACTGATAAGCGTCTACATGATCGAGCCAACGCGGATCAAGACCTAAACTGTCGTAGAGGTATTGCTGCACCCCTTGATGAATTGCTTGTAAATTTGCATCGGTAATGCTACGAATTTGGTCGAGCAAAGACTTGCTCTGCTGCATCTGTTCTTTACTGAGCAAACACTGGGTACGCATGGTGCAAATAGGACTGTTCGCTGCCTTGTTTTGCGGCAACTGCGGCAAGACTTGTAACTCTTGCGAACGCTTTACCACATCCTCGCGACGGCGCACATGCAACATCGGGTTGCCATAAAGTCCGAACATAATAATAGTAGACAGAGAGAAGTCGTCACGCTCCATGTGGCGAAAGGTGTTGAAATAGTCCATCTTGGCTTGCATCATGGCCTGTCCTGCAGGCAAACCACAAAATTGGTAGTAACAATATACAGGCATAAACTTTTCAGAACCTGAACCTGGATATTGCACAGTGCCCGCAGGCCATTCTTGCTCATCATCACCTATCATGGGCACACTTACCGATGAGCCTGCATAAAGCAAATAGCCGCCACCGAGCATAGACGAGAGCAACATGGAGTCGTTACGCTCATAGCCCATAAAACGTGCACCAAAGCAGGCTACGGTGTTTAATACACGCCCGTTGCTTTGTTTGAGCATGTCAAGGTTGAACGACTCTACGCACGAGCCATGGTCTTCGCCATAAAAGCCAGAATCTCCAACACCATCGCCACCATGAAGATTGAAGAGCAACATGCCACACTGCTGTGCAGCTTTCATGTAATCGTTATATGCCTGCTCGTTGAATACCGACTGCACGTTGGGCGACACCAGTTTAGGACACAAGTACATGCCCTTGTCCACCTCCTGCACATCGGGTGTGTCAACATGCAACAAAGGCAAGTGGTGCGACATTGTGACACTGTTGTCACGCCATGCCACATTCGACGCCATTGTGACACCATCCACCTTAATCTCGCCCTGCGTCATTGCACAGAGGTTGAAATAAGAGCCGAGGTCGTCTGCGATGTTTGTCTGCATTTCGCCCTCTTCAAGCGGAAGGCGCGATATAGTGTTGCGCGGTCCTACTAATTTGTGATCACCGTCCCACAGATCGTCAAAGAAGCCCGTGTAATAACAATAGGGCATGTCGGTAGGTATGGAGTTACTGTACATGGGGTCATTTATCTGTGGCACAGGAATCACATCACCGCCACCAATAATCCATACGGGGGTAGCTACACTCAGCGTGAAACCATTTTGCTGCAAATAGCTCTCTAATGCGTCATTATAGTCGCCCCAATAGTCCGAGTCATTCAGTCTTTCGTTATTTGCAGCATCAAAGAGGTACCAATGCATCTGCAAGGGCTCAGATTGCTGAATAAACTGGTTCAGCACGGCATAAACCTCTGTGGGCTGGCAATCATATTTGCGAGAGAGTTTCACGCTGTCGGTAAACAACACGCCATATTGCTCTATCATCTCGGGCTGCACTATTTCTTGCACATCTGGCATGGACTGCTGCGGCATTGCAGGCATGGGCGGAGGGGTTTCTGCCCCTTTTTGTACGTTTTGGGGCATATTGGGCATTGAAGGCATGTTAGACTGCGCATAGCCATTGAGTTTGGCACTAAATGCTTGCTGCATTTGTCCAAAGCGCTGTTGCATTTGCTGCATCTGTTGCTGCATCTGCTCCACGGTTGTCATTTTCCCCAAGTCCATTTGCCGCGCTGCTTGCAAGGGATTGAACCCTTGCGACTGATTGAGTTGCACACTTTGGGCATTGAATTTGGGCATTGGCGGTGGAGGAGCCGGCATTGCCGAAGCACTCTTTTCGAGCACTTGCTTTTGTGCAGGGGCCATTTCCTTCAGCGTTTGTTCGCAGTAAAAGCGGAACCACTCTTCGGGCTGTGGCACATCGTTTTCGAGCATTTCCTTAGCAGCGTACCACAGTCCGCTCACTGCCTCACTCATACCTGCCTGGCAAGCATCATTCAGGTACTGTGAAGCTTGCTGCTTGTAGTAGGCTTGATTGTTGTTGCGACGATAGTCGGCTAAATTGTCAAGTGCCATAAGCAGTGCCACATCACCCTGCGGGGCGCCAAAGCCCCCCAAGCGCGGCAACAGTGCCACGGCATTATCGGCATTGCCCAGTTTGACATTGGCCACGTGCACCCAAAACAGTTGCCAATAGTTGTCGGTGCGGCTATTGATAAAAGCCACTACGCTGTTTTCAGGATAGAGCGAAGCTAACAACAAGTGATAGTAACATTGCACATTGCCATCGGCCGAAGTGCGTGCCAACTGTTCGAGTGTGCGAAACTTGTGTTTCAGTATTTCTACCTCGTTTTGCTGAATGGCATTAAACACCTCTTGCAATATTTGTCCGGCCAGGTATTCATTACCCTGACTGCCGTTAATGATCGAAGCGCTTTTACGCACTTGGTCAATAATCTGGTTGGCACGCTCTGGCTGAATGTGCCATTGCAGACTCAGTTGGGTTATTTCTGCCAATTCCCGCTGGTCAAGAATACCATTTTGCATACGCGCCATTACGGCCTGCAAAAACTGTTTTTCGTTGTCCTGACGTATCTGTGTGTCGGTCAGCTGGGCCTGATGCACCACATTGGTGTTTATGGTTCTTGAGTTGTCCGTGACCGTATTGTTGTGCGTGGTGTTGGTAGTTGAGTTGTGCGTTTCTACGTTATGCGAATCAGAATGCACACCTCCCATTACCGCTGCATCACCACCTAATTGAATGTCAGACATATAGCTTACAGAATTTAATGTTTTACGAACCTGCTCATTTAGCAACCATCTGCTGGGCATTCATCTGCCCGGCTGCCATGAGCCTATGGCGTATCACCATTGAAATGGTGCGCCACAATCAGGGCACTGCGGTGTGCCGGCTGCAATGTGTAGTGTATGATGGCAATTATAGCACTCACATTCAACAATCTCTGCCCCGGCAGGCACTGCTGCAGGTTCTGCACCATTCTGCGGTGTCACCTGGGCCGACTTTGTTTGAGCGGCTTGCTGCATCTGTTGCTGCTGCATTATGTTGGCACCATTATTATAGGCTGCAATGTTTTGCGCCGCAGCGGTACTCACTTGCGATATGTTGTTCAAGGCCAAGTCTTGTATGTGGTCCTGGCGCTGCTGAGCATATTGCCGTTCGCCCTTCAACTCATTGATTTGCTGCTGTTGCATTTGTTGTTGTGCACCACTTACCTGTGTGGCTGTGTCGCGCACCATGCCAGCCATTTGTTGGGCAAAATTCATCAAGCTTTGCTTGTCCTGCGCCATGGCTTCGCGGTCGGCCTGCATGCGGGCCTCATCTTTAGCCGCCTGCTGGCGCAGCAATTCTGCCTCTTTCTCGCCATTGTAAGCATTAGCCATGGCCACCTGTGCCTCCTCGCTTATATGCGACAATTGAGCTGCGCGTATTTGCTCTGCCGTCATGTTGGCAAATTGGTTGTCGCGGTTCATTTGCTCATTGGCGCGAATGCTTTCCACTTGCTCTTCATGCTGATACCTTTGCGCATCGAGCTGCGACTGCATTTGTGCCATTGCCTGCAATTTGTCTATTTGCCTTTGGGCACGATTGGCATCAAACTGGTCGTCGTCAAACTTGCTCTGGCGATTACGCTCATGGGCCAGCGCCTCATCTTCCAACCGGTTGCGACGCGCACGCTCCTCATCTTCTATTTTTTCGTTCCGGTTGAAGAGGTGATCTTCACGCTCAATTTGGCGGTTGCGCATCATGCTGACAAAGTCGTAGTCGTCCTCTTGCTTGCGACGTGCAAAATCGCGATTGTATTCCCTTTCATCGCGCAACCACTCGCGCTCGCGTTCCTCGTCTTCAATTCCCCAGTTACGTCTGCGCTCCAAATCCTCGCGTTCCCACTCATGGTCGGTGCGCTTGTCGCTCAAGGCGAATTCGGCCTGCATATTGGCATCGTCAACCTTTTGTTGACTCTGAATACGCATAATCTGCGTTATTTCCTCACGCGGTATGCGTTTCTGCGCCAAATCATTCTGCAACGCCTGCAGTTCGTCGTCCTTTATCAGACGGCTCTTGCCCAAATCCATCAAGGCTTCATACTCCTGCTCCTGTGTCTTGGCCTCACGAATGCGCTTCTGACTTTGCAGCAATAGCACAAACTCCTCTAATTCGTCATCGTGCAACAACTGGTCTTTGTTGAGTAACTGCAAGGCGTGCCGCAATTCCTCAGCATTACGCACGGTATTAAGTTGCTGGGTATTCGATTCTACCTCCATGCGATTACGGAATTCCCCCGTACGCTGCATAAAATCTAACTCACGCTCCGTATTATAAAGTTCACGTTCTACCGAGCGGAAACGTTCAAAGTCCGCATTATTATCTGTCACACTCAGCACTTGTGTGCACTCCATGCCAAACACCTGCGCATTGATGAGCATTTGAATTTGCTGCTTCAGCTGCTCAACTACTTGTGCATCAAGCCCTGTTGACTGATAATCGGTGTTGCGCAACTGCAGCCTCAGCGATTGCTCAATGGCTGGCAACAACAACTGCTGCATCTGTGCCACTGTGGCACTATTACGATCTGACAAATAATTCGTGGCAAACGCATGAATATCGTTGATGCGCATTTGCAAAGAAACGCCCACCTCAACATTCTGTATGCCCATAGGAATCACATAAGGCCTGAAGTCTATACCACCATCGGCATTGGGTTGGCCACCAAATGTCAAGTTTAACACGCGGTTACTCACCAAATAGACTGACAATATTGGCGCTTGCGTGAGTCGGGCAAAAATGCGCGCATAATCTAATTGACGCTCTTTAGGATCTTTCTTGTTTTGTTTTTTCTCGCCAAAGATGATACGACCCAACGAACGCCACGACCTATCTCGCCCACAATACCAAGTTGCCTGAAAGTGGGGTCATTTTGTCGAGCTGCAGCAAGGCGGCGCTTTTCGGCCTCGTCCATCTCCTTCTGCGCTTTTTCGATAGCGGCTTTCAATGCGGCCTGCTCCTCTTCCGGACTCTTATAAAACAAGTAAGCACCCGCCGACAAATTAGCAACCAATTCACCATTGGCAAATACAATGGCCGTACAGCCCTCCTGCACAATGATGCCCTTAAGCTTTTCTATCTCCTCAAGTTCGCGCTCACTAATGCGGCGGCCAATCTCACCTGGTTGTATGCTCCAGATAGCACGTCCACGCACCACATCCACACCGTCAACAGCCTCCATTGCACGGCGGTCACGTTGGCGCTCCGCCTCACGCAAGGCTTGTTGTGCTTCATTCTCGGCCGATTGTTGTGCACGCTGCGCCTCTTGTATCTGTTGTTGTGCATCACGCTGCTGTGTGCGTAAAGCTTGTTGTTGTTCATTGGCTATGCTGCGATTGAGTGCACCGCCCGTCATGGCATTAGCCACAGCACGTACGCCATTGGTGAACCACCCCTTTTGCGACGCCTCACTGCCCACAGGGGCTTGGGGCTGTTGGGGGGCGACTGGGGGTTGTGGCTTTTGCGGTGCTTTTCCGACTGCGCTCTGCGGCGGCAAAGACCTTTGCGGCGTTGCCACTCGGGGTGCATTACCACTAACTACCTGCGGTGCCTGTGGACGTTGGGGCATGACAAGACGCGGAGCAGCCATTCGTGGTGCCAACGGCTGCTGAGGCATTTTGCTTGAATTCGTATTTAGGGATTGGCCACACTTTGTACAAAACTGTTGCCCTTCACTCACAGGATTACCACATTTAGGACATTGCATAGCATAGATCTTTATTAGATAGGAAACTTGGACTATTTATGTAAACAGGTGTTCGAAATTAGCTGATATGAATTAGCACTGTGTTTGTTACTAATTTAGGTCGTAGAACAAGCTTTGCAGGCTACATGAGTCATTAAAGCAGAACTCGCGGGCCAACAATGGGCCAAGGCATGTTGACTAATGCTAAACATGATGATGCAAACTAATTATGATGACCTTATTACTGTATATAAATGCCAATTAACAAGTGTGTGCCCTATTCAACCTAAAAGGAGAGGGCTACAGCTACATTGCTTTCCTTTATGTTTTCTGTTAACTTTAATATTTAATATCTGCTTGCAAATATACGACACTTCCGTCTCAGCCTGAATTGTCCTTTTTATCCTATTTAAGATTCGTAGGTTTTTTGTGCACACAAATTGCTACTTTTGCATAACAAATGGGTGAGAAACACACCGCCATACAATGGGTGCGGGAGAGGTTTCTACTGTTCCGACCCATAGGAATACTGAATTTATGCTAAAATGAAAGATAAACTGCTACACGCCATTGAAGAAAGAACCGGGCTTAAAATGCAACGCAACCACGACTTTGCGTATCTGAGCGAACTGCTGCTTGCCGAATGCCACGAATATATTAGTACTACCACACTCAAACGCATGTGGGGGTATATTCACGATCAGGAAAGCAAACCCAGCAAAAATACGCTGAACGTGATCGCTAAATTCTTGGGATTTGACGATTTCACAGATTTTTGCAATGGGGGGGGGTATTTCTGTAAAAGGGGAACATACGATTGCATCGCAGAGCGAAATGTTTTTCAGCAAAGCGTGCTTGCCTAATGAATTGCAGGTTGGAGACGAGGTGATAGTACGCTGGCTGCCCGACCGCAACTGTACGTTCCAGTGTATGGGCAACAATATGTTTGAGGTGACAAGGAGCCGCAATGCGCAACTCAGCGTGGGAGATACTTTCTGCTGCGACTTGTTTGTCGAGGGGGAAATGCTCAAAGTGTACAAACTTACGCACGACGGCAAAAGCGACATGGCGTACCACGCTGGAAAGGCAGGGGGCATCAAGTTTAATGTGAAACGAAAGAATAAATAATTCAACTTTTGGATTTGGCAAGGGCAGGCTGAATCCGAAATTTCAGTTTATCTGCCTAATTGGGGGGCGGGTTTGTAACCCGCGGCTGCAGCATGTTGTAGATATTCAAAGCATTCTACTGCAGCCGCGGGTTACAAACCCGCCCCCCAATTAGGCAGACAAATTGCAGATTGTCAAAATGTTATACATCTTCTAATGATTGTCTGCAGCTCGGCCATGAAAATGAAAGTTTTCTGACTTTCATTTTGCATTGCGCTCGCCTTGCACTATCTTTGCACTCAAATAATAACATACAAAGAAAAATGGCACAAGAAGACGTTTTTAAGAAAATCGTTTCGCATTGTAAGGAATACGGTTTCGTTTTCCCCTCAAGTGATATTTATGATGGCCTGGGTGCTGTCTATGACTATGGTCAGAATGGTGTTGAACTGAAGAATAACATCAAGCAATACTGGTGGCAAAGCATGGTGTTGCTCCACGAAAACATTGTGGGCATCGACTCTGCTATCTTTATGCACCCCACCGTATGGAAGGCTTCAGGCCACGTTGATGCTTTCAACGATCCATTGATTGACAACCGCGACTCAAAGAAGCGTTACCGCGCTGACGTGCTTATCGAAGACCAAATCGCTAAGTACGAAGAGAAGATTGAGAAGGAAGTAGCAAAAGCTCGCAAGCGCTTTGGTGATAGCTTCGACGAAGAGAAATTCCGCGCTACCAACCCACGCGTAATTGAACACCAACAAAAGCGCGATGCTTTGCACGAACGCTATTCTGAGGCTATGAACAAGATGGACCTCAACGAATTGAAGCAAATCATCTTAGACGAAGAAATCGTTTGCCCTATCTCAGGCACACGCAATTGGACAGACGTTCGCCAGTTCAACCTCATGTTTAAGACCGAAGTAGGTTCTACCGCTGAAGGCGCAAGCACAATCTACCTCCGTCCCGAAACGGCACAAGGCATCTTCGTTAACTACCTCAACGTGCAGAAGACGGGCCGTATGAAGATACCGTTCGGTATCGCTCAGATTGGTAAAGCCTTCCGTAACGAGATCGTAGCTCGCCAGTTCATCTTCCGTATGCGTGAGTTCGAACAAATGGAAATGCAGTTCTTCGTTAAGCCTGGCACCGAAATGGATTGGTTCAAGCAATGGAAGAAGACGCGTCTTGCATGGCACGAAGCCCTTGGCTTTGGCGACGAATGCTACCGCTACCACGACCACGAGAAGTTAGCTCACTATGCCAACGCTGCTACCGACATCGAGTTTAAGATGCCATTCGGATTTAAAGAAGTTGAGGGCATTCACTCTCGTACCGACTTCGACCTCTCACAACACGCCAAGTTCTCAGGCCGTAAGATTGAATACTTCGATCCTGAAGAGAACCGCAGCTACACACCGTACGTGATCGAAACTTCTATCGGTGTTGACCGTATGTTCTTGAGCGTAATGTGCCACTCTTACACAGAAGAGAAACTTGAAAACGGCGAAACACGTACCGTACTCAAGTTGCCCGCAGCCTTGGCTCCTGTTAAGTTGGCCGTAATGCCTTTGGTGAAGAAGGATGGCCTTCCCGAAAAGGCTCACGAGATCTTGAACGACCTCAAGTTCCACTTCAACTGCAAGTACGATGAGAAGGACTCTATCGGTAAGCGCTACCGCCGAATGGATGCTATCGGTACTCCTTACTGTATCACTATCGACCACGACACGCTCAACGACAACTGCGTAACCCTCCGCGACCGCGACACTATGGAGCAAAAACGCGTGGCTATTGCCGACCTCCGTGCCTTGATCGAAGATAAGGTGAGCATCACCTCATTGTTGAAGAAGATTCAATAATCACCACGTCACTAAATTGAAGCAAGTTAACAAGTAAACGGGTTGACAAGTTGACGAGTAAGTTACCTTAAAAAACGAACCTACCCGTCAACTCGTCAACCCGTTTACTCGTTAACCCGTTAACTTGTCAACATAAAGAAAATGAAACAGCTAACAACTCTCTTCGCCCTTCTTCTCCTACTCATTGTGACTCCGATGGTAGCCACTTCATGTACGGACAATACGGATGACGAAAAGCAAGACCTTGAGTTCACCACCAACTGGAAGAAACGCAACGTCGCTTACTTTGACAGTGTGCTCACCTTAGCACGCCAAAAGGTGGCCGAGGCGCAAGCACAATATGGTGACGACTGGCAGTCACACTGCGAGTGGCGCGTCTTCCTTAGCTATGCCAAAGTTGCAGGCGGCCCTTCGACCGACACCATTTGTGCGCGCGTCATCAATACAGGCACGGGCACAGAGTCACCTCTCTACACCGACTCTGTCAAGGTGAACTATATGGGCCACCTCATTCCCACCGAGAGCTACAAGGACGGCCGCGTGTTCGACCACAGTGGCATCTACGAAAACAACGACTACGTCTTCAACGACAACTATTCTACGCCCACAACGTTCAACGTATCTAACCTTGTCGAAGGCTTTACCACAGCACTCATGCACATGCACGTCAACGACCGCTGGATGGTGTACATGTCGCAAGAGATGGCTTACAAGTCATCAGCCAGTGGTGTGATGCCAGCCTACTCTACGCTTTGCTTTGATATGCAGTTAAAGCAGATTATAAAG
>ULTT01039205.1_pt1 | contig 18008 bp, 20 predicted proteins | sample 1957831 | NCBI WGS metagenome assembly ULTT01 (sample SAMEA4835740, study PRJEB28245) | human gut metagenome | biome: gut microbiome; material: fecal sample | place: Denmark | collected 2008 | reverse complement strand
TCGTTAATGTTCATTCTCGTTAGGCCGATAAATTGCAGTTTATTTTTGTCATTAAAGCATTTTACCCACACGATTCGTCACAGAGTCAGTTTAAAGCTTTAGCTTGTTAAACTTCTTGATTCCTCGGGCGTAGTAGAGCCAAAGAATGCTTTGGGAAATGCGTTCGGGAATGTCTTTCCCCTTGTTAATAGCCATATTAAGGTTACGTTGGCGGTCGGCTTCGAAGTCGGGGCGGAGTCGCTTGTATTCCTTGCGTGCTCGGCGAACAGCTTTAAAGTTTGGAAGGTCGCCAGTGAGTAAGAACTTGAGGGTTGCTACCCAGTCGAGCAAGGTGCGAGTGCGCATGACGGGGCGTAATTCATCGGAGGGCAAGTTCTTATAAAGCATGAAGAGATTGTTGCGAAAGTTGAGAAACGTCTTGCGTGGATTGCCTGCCTCAAGTGTGCCGCCCCCTACGTGGTAGGCTACGCTATCGGGTATGCACACGAGTTGGCGACCTCGTGCGCGAAGGCGCCAGCAAAGGTCAATCTCTTCCATGTGTGCAAAGAATCGACCGTCCAATCCACCGCTTAGTTGCCAATCCTTCTTGCGTATCATGAGTGCTGCTCCTGTGGCCCAAAGAATGGGGCGAATGGTGTCGTATTGTCCTTCGTCCGCTTCGACATCGGCAAAGATGCGGCCACGGCAGAAGGGGTAGCCATAGTGGTCGAGGTAGCCACCTGCAGCGCCTGCGTATTCAAACATCTGTTTGTTGCGCTGGCTGAGCAACTTGGGCTGGCAGGCAGCTACTTCGGGGTGTTGTTCCATATAATGAAGGAGCGGGCGGAGCCAACCTTCGGTCACTTCAACGTCGGAGTTGAGCAATAGATAATAAGGTGCGTCAATCTGTTGAAGCGCTTGGTTGTAGCCTTCGGCAAATCCGTAATTTTGGGGTAGGGGTAACTGAATGACTTCAGGAAACTCTTCGGTGAGCATTTTGAGAGATTCGTCAGTCGATCCGTTATCAGCCACAATCACGCAACCTTCGGGTTGTGAACCTTTTACCACTGAGGGTAAAAATTGACGCATCATATCGCAGCCATTCCAATTAAGAATGACAACGGCTATCTTGTCAGTTGTAATCATAAGGGAGGGGGAGGTTTAATAGGTTTAATAAGTTTAATGAGTTTAGTAAGTTTAATGAGTTTAATGAGTTTAAGGAGTTTAATAAGTTTATGAGACTAAAAATGTATATGGTGTTGGTGATAATCAGAGCTGATTTTATTAATCTTATTAAACTCCTAAAACTCCTTAAACTTATAAACTCATTAAACACTCCTTGTCGTCAGTGAGTTCGCCTAAGTTGACTTGTGTTACGATGTTGTCGTCAACAATCGTGCCGGGGGCTTGTTTTACGCGAATGTAGTTGTCGGTAAAGCCTTGCATGGGTTCGCCATGGCGAGCGTGTTCCCAAAGTACGGGGCGCGTTGTGCCTATAAAACGTTGGTAGTGAGCCAAACGTTTTTGTTCAGAGAGCGCAAGCAAGCGTTGGCTGCGTTCGTGCTTCGTTTGTGGACTCACCACGTAAGGAATTTCGAGTGCTTTCGTACCAGGACGTTCGCTGTAACTGAATACGTGTAGTTGTGAGATGTCCAATTTCTCAATAAAGTGGTAAGCTTCTTCAAAGAGTTCGTCCGTCTCGCCACGCATGCCAACGATTACATCGACACCAATAAAGGCATCGGGCATAAATTGCTTAATGCGAGCTATCTTGCTGGCAAAGAGCGCTGTGTCGTAATGGCGGTGCATGAGTTTAAGCACTGTGTCGCTTCCGCATTGCAATGGAATATGGAAGTGGGGCATGAAGGCACGAGAGTGGGCGCAAAATTCAATAATCTCGTCGGTGAGTAAGTTGGGCTCGATGCTCGATATGCGATAACGCTCAATGCCTTTTACCTTGTCGAGGGCTTGTATCAGTTGCAAGAAAGTCTCGCCCGTAGAGCGACCGAAGTCGCCTGTGTTGACCCCCGTGAGTACAATTTCCTTTCCTCCTTCGGCTGCTACCTCTTCGGCTTGTTTTATCAATGAGGCAATGCTACCATTGCGCGAGCGGCCGCGGGCAATGGGTATGGTACAGTAGGTGCAGTAATAATTGCAGCCGTCTTGCACCTTGAGAAAGTAGCGGGTGCGGTCGCCACGAGAACATGAAGGAACAAAGGTGCGAATGTCCTTTGTAGGCACTCGAATAGCCTCGTGACAAGCATCACCGTTCAGCGCCAACTTCTGCGACATGCGCTCTTCGAGGTAGTGCAGCACGTCGCCCTTTTGTTCCATGCCCAATACGAGGTCAACCCCAGGGAAGGTGGCTATCTCGTCAGCCTTGAGCTGTGCGTAACAACCCATTACAACGACAAAGGCTCCAGGGTGTTCGCGTGTGAAACGGTGAATGGTTTGTCGACACTTGTGGTCAGCCACGTCGGTGACGGAGCAAGTATTGACAATGCAGATGTCGGCCTTCTCGCCCTTTTGTACCGTTTGTACGCCTTGGCGTTCGAGTTGGTCGCGTAGGGAAGAGGTCTCGGCAAAGTTGAGTTTGCAGCCCAACGTGTGGTAGGCCGCCTTCTTATTTTGTAATAATGACATGCGTATATGTATGTGAGTTGACAAGTAAACGAGTTGATAAGTTAACAAGTAGGGGTATCTTATTAGCTGTCTTCGTATACCTTATATATATAATATAGTGCGCAAAGTTACGAAGATTTGTTGAAATGATGTGATCGTAGAAAGGTGTAACGCACACTTTTAGAAGGAGTAAAAAAGAGAACGGAGTATTGAAAAATAAAATGTGTAACAAATTTGTAATGTGCACCTTTCAAATATTTAATACAAGATAAATTATTGTCAATTTCTTGAAGAAAAATCGAAAAAAAAAGGCGAAACATTTGCACGGAATGAAAAAGTCCGTACCTTTGCAGCGTTTTAAAAAGGCAATTGATTGTTTTACTTAAAAATTTAAAAGACACAATGAAAAAGTTAGTTTTCATGTTCGTAGCTTTCGCAGCTATCTCTTTCGCTTCTTGCGGTAACAAAACTTCTGACAACGCAGCTACTACTGATTCTGATTCAGTTGCTACTGTAGATTCAAACGCTACTGACTCTCTTTCTTCTGACTCAGCTGCTACTGCAGACTCTACTGCTGCTGCTGACTCTACTGCTAACGCATGAGAGCCAGAAGCTTAACTGAAGTTTTTTAGCTAAGCGACTCGCTACAACAACGAGAGAAACTGAAACCTGTAGGACCGTGTTCTGCAGGTTTTTTTTGTGCCCTTTTGGGTAATAATATGTTCAAGTTCGGGATTAGATAAACTGTAATTTATCGGGGCCTCTCCCTCTAACCCACTCCCCCATAGGGGAGGAGGTTAGGGGGAGAGGCCCCATTAAATTGCCTTATCTGTAATAGATCAAATCGTTACGCCCACGGTGAGCATCTTGTAGTTGATCGGAGAGAGATCTCCCCATGTGTTCATCGGAGTGTACTTGAGATAGATTCCGAAAGATTTGGTCGAACGAAGCCCAACGCTCACGCCCACATTGAAACGTTGTCCACCGACCCCATGCTCCTTGTTTTTCACTTTGTGCGAATCAAGTTTGTACTTTGTGTGGATACGGTTGCCTACAGCTACCTGAGGTTCAACGGCCAGATCTAAGCAGAGCCTCTTCGTGAAAGCGTGTGAATAACGGATTGGCAGAGTAAGGTTGGTGGTAGTGAGTCGTGAACGTGTATTCCTTGCTTCGTCCATCGGATTTGCCACATCTACACCATTCGTGGCCTTGATCCAACGTGAATGGTCGGAGGCACGGAGAAAAATCCAGTCAATGCCCAAACCAATGTACAAGGCATCGTTTCCGCTGGGCAGACAGTACTGGATATTCAAGAGGTCTGTTCCCAAGTTCCAACCTGCATTGACTGGCACATTCCCCTTGGCATTTACGGGAACTGCTGCACCGACATGGATAAAGTCAATCAAGTTAAAATCCACGCTGGAGGGTTTGAATGCAGAGTTGTTCTGATTCTTGGAAGGCTTGGAAAATGGAAGGTTGAAATCCCAACTACTAGAATGCTCGTTGACAGAAGCAACAGCCGCAAGATTGTCGGCCATGGTGTAAGTAAAACGATAATCATGGTCGTCTTCACGACCATAAATCTGTACGGATGTTTGTCCGCTGTCGCTGCATACTACAACACTATCAGGACGGGTGGCATTGACAATCGTGTCGTTAGAACAAAACGGAGCTGAGAGCATGCTGAGAAGAAGAAGTGTATTCATGATTTTTTGTATTTTTATGATTTACGATTGATAAGATGACGAATAAGCTGACGGAGATTCTACCACCATCCTTATTTTTTGAACGTGCGCTTGAGTTCGGACAACGTAGCCGTACCTTCCATATAGATAAGGGTAATCTTCGAAGCCGCTGTTCCACGTCCAGCTCCACTATTGGAATAAAAGATATAGCGGTGGGTCTTGCCTCTGGAAGGTAGTTGGTAGAAGGCCATAGCCAACCGACCTCCTTGTATACTCATTTCCTTGTCGATGGCATTGCGTCCATCAGCCTTCACCAAGGGTTCGATGGTAGCGGCATTGCCGCTTCGCGGCCCTAGAGTAAGGCTACGGAAGAGACTGAGTTTATAGGCATTCAGTTGACGTCCTTTCATGAGCACTTCTGTAGCATCCTTGTTTTTATGGTATCGGCCGTCGAAGAGTCGTGCTATGTTCAGCCCGCTCTGTGCCGATACATTTAGGCTCATGATCAAGCCTATTATGAGAATAATAGTTTTTTTTGGCATAGTTGATTTATTTTACTTGCTCGGGGGTAAGCTGCTGAAACATATCGTTGAGCTGGTTCTCTACGGAAGGAATTTTGTCCGCTTGCTCCATCTGGTCAATACTTTGCTGCATGGCTTGTAGCACTTGCTGTGGGTCTGTTGTTCGATTTCCGCTGATGTAAGCCACACATTCCTGCTCAGACGGACGTAACAACATCGTTCCTATCAATGCTACTAACACACAGGCTGCGGCTGTAGATATCAAACGTATGAGTTTCGGGCGAATAATCCGCATTCGTTGTCCTTGTCGAGATAGGGTAACTGACTTGTCATCAGGTAGGGCAGAAGCATTGGCTGAATCCTTATTGGCCAACCGCCTTCCCATTGCAGCCAATCCCATCACGGCCCGCAGTTCATCGAAACGAGCATCTGCAGCAGCTTCATCTGAGGCAGCATAGCATTTCAATGCCAATTCTTCCGTCTCCGAAGTTAACGCTTCAAAGTAGCGTTCAGCACAGGCCAATGCCTCCTCAGCCGAAGCAAAGTAATGATGTGCTACCGATGTATTGCGTATAGGTATGGATCGACTCATGATTCGAAATAGTTTTGAGGGTGAAATGAATGTTGTTGGCGGTATGCCTCACGCACGGCCTTGCGAGCTCGGGAGAGTTGCATGCGGACTGCAGTTTCCGATAGTTGGAGTAAGCAGGCTATTTCCTCATAGCTTCGGTCCTCATAGTCGCGCATTCGCATTACTTGAATTTGTGACGGAGTCAGGACCTTACTCATTAAGGCTTGCACCTCAAGGAAACGTTCATCAATGGTAGCTTGCCGTTCGGCTTCGCCATCATGAAAATCTTTGCACTCTGCATCGATTTCCACTTCCGCGTGGGTCGCTTGTCTGCGATAGGCATCCACACTTAAGTTTCTGACTGTAGTCGTCATGAGCGCGGAGGCCTCGTCTTCCGAGCGTATAGCCTTCCGCCTTTCCCACAGACGGGTGAAAGCCTCCTGAAGTGCATCGTCAGCATCATCGCTGTTGCCTGATATTTCGCGGGCCATACCGCGCAACCGCCTCTTCAATCTATTGAAGGCTGAGAGAAGGAAACCACTTGAAGCAGATGTTTCTTCTGGTTCTTTGGGCGGTGGGTGTATTTCTGCCATGTGAAATGTGAGTATTTTTGTTTCGTTGCTATAAAGGTAACGAGGAATGTGAGAATTTGTAACACAGATGGAACATTTTTTTCTTATTTTTTTTGTAATGTAATAGAGAAAGACTCGTAAACGGCAAATTGTCGAACAGACGGATAGGCTTTCAGCATAGTCCGTCTGTTCGACAATTTGCAGTTTATCTAATTCGAATTTTGAGTAAATGTAATAGCGCAGCAAGTGGGGTAGGACCCCCTCTTGCTGCGCTACTAATGTTTTGATTTTTTGCGTATTTTTTTGATAACAGCCTTTATTACTGGTCGTCGTTTTTGACGTAGCCTTGATACTTCTCAGGTAGGGCGGCCATGATGACTTGGTACGACTCATTCATGGTCTGCTTAATGTCCTCCGCACTGTGTGAAGTAGGGTAGATTGGTTTGTGAATGATGAGGCGCATGGGGGTACGATGAACAAAGTTGACACCTGCCATGCGTGTAAGTACATCAAACGAACCGTCAATCGTAACGGGCACTACGGGCAATTGTAAGTCGTCGGCCAAGAGGAAAGCCCCTTTGCGAAACAAACCCATGTGGCCCGTAAACGTGCGCGAACCTTCGGGGAAGACTACCAACGACGTGCCGCCTTGTAGTGTGGCGCGTGCGCGGTCAATCGTTTCTTTAATCGCCTTCGGACCAGACTTGTCGACAAAGATGTGGCGAGCGCGTTCGCAAGCATAGCCCACGAGAGGCATCTTGCGCAAGGCTTTCTTCATCATCCACTTAAAGTTGCAACCTAAGTAACCGTAAATGAGAAAGATGTCCATGGGGCCTTGGTGGTTGGCCACGAATACGTAGCTCTGTCGGTAGTCAATGTTTTCGCGTCCTTCGACGTGAATGGGGAGCAATAATACGCGACAGATGAAGCGCGACCAAATCTTGCCTGGATAGTAGCCAAACACGTGAGTGTTAAATAGTCCACCAATGATTGTGACCAATGCCGTGATGATGGTGGCTATTAAGATAAGGGGGAACGCAATGCAGAGTTGATACACCTTATATATAATAGGTATGTTTTGTGTTGGTTTCATCACAAAGAGAGTATTTTTTATCGGTTGTAGCAAACGGCCTGTCCGCGGAACTTCTCGTCAGTTACGTGGCCACGGTTGAAGATTGGGAACCCATTGCAGAAGGTGCGTTCAACGCGCCAACGGAAGGTGTGACCTTCAAGCGGACTCCAATTACACTTACTCTGAATGCGGTTGGGCGTGAGCGTCCAAGGCACGTTGGGGCGAACCATTACGACATCAGCCTTATAGCCTTCGCGTAGATAACCACGATTTTCGATTTGTAAGAGTTCGGCAGGGTTGTGACACATGAGTTGCACCAAACGTTCAATGCTCAGCACACCTTTGTCTACCAGTTCGAGCATCGAAACGAGTGAGAACTGTATAATCGGCATACCTGAGGCAGCACGAGCGCATCCACCCACCTTTTCGGCCAAGCGGTGAGGCGCGTGGTCCGTACCGATGGTGCGAATAAGTCCCGTGTTGAGTGCAGCGCGTAAGGCATCGCGGTCAGCCTCTGTCTTGATAGCGGGGTTTACCTTAATGCGCGAACCGAGTCGAGCATAGTCCTTGTCGCAGAACATGAGGTGTCCCACACAAGCCTCAGCTGTAATGTTGGGGTCGTCAGCGGTGAAGAGTTCCAACTCGCGAGCGGTAGAAATGTGCGCTACGTGAAGGCGTGCACCCGCCTCTTGTGCCAAGCGAATGGCCAAACTTGTAGACGCATAGCAAGCTTCTTCGCTGCGTATCTCAGGGTGGTGACGCACGTCAGGGTCTGCGCCGTATTGCGCCTGTGCCGCTTTCATATTTTCGTCAATCAGACTTGAGTTCTCACAATGCGCCATGATGGGCAACTTCGCATTTTCGAAGATGGCGCGTAGGGCTCGTTCGTCGTTGACCAACATATTGCCCGTTGACGAACCCATAAATAGTTTGATGCCCGCTACCTTGCGAGGGTTGAGTTTGCTCAACTCGTAGGCGTTTCCAGCTGTGGCACCGAAGAAGAGTCCGTAGTTGACAACACTCTTATTGGCAGCAATCTGCCACTTTTCGTCAAAGGCTTCCTTCGTTGTAGTTTGCGGCACGCAATTTGGCATGTCAAACACGGTGGTCACACCGCCTGCTGCGGCAGCGCGGCTTTCAGAGCAAAAGTCGCCTTTAGCCGTTAGACCTGGGTCGCGAAAGTGAACGTGGTCGTCAATGACACCGGGCAAGATGTAACAGTCCGTACCGTCAATGGTTTCGTCAACAGGTATAGAGGGGGTAGCGTCCATGCCCTCAAGTATCTCTTCTATTCTGTCATCGTCAATAACGAGGGTGCCCAAAAACTTGCGGCCTTCGTTAACGATTGTGGCATTCTTAATCTGTATACGGAAGTGCATTTTTTTTAATGTGCAAATGTGTGAATGTGTGAATGTGCAAATGTTAAGTTAATGTGCAAATGCTTAGTAAATGTGTGAATGTGCAAATGTGTAAATGTGTGAATGTGCAAATGCTCGCCTTAAATTGCAGCGTTTAGGAATGAGCTTTATGACATTCAATCATTTGCACATTTTCCTATTTGCACATTTGCACATTTTCCCATTTGCACATTAACCAAGTTTCCTTGGTTTTATTCCTCCCGTCATTGCGGCCCAGCGAAGGCGCATTACGCCAAAGAGTGCTTCGCCAAAGATGCCACCGCTCATTTTGCTTGTGCCTAACTCGCGGTTGACAAAGATAACGGGTACTTCTTTGATCTTGAAGCCCAACTTATAAGAAGTAAACTTCATCTCAATCTGGAAAGCGTAGCCCTTAAAGCGAATGGCATCGAGGTCGATCGTTTCGAGCACCTTGCGACGATAGCAAACGAAGCCTGCTGTGGTGTCGTGGAGGGGTACTCCCGTAATCAATCGAACGTATTTAGAAGCGTAGTAGCTCATCAGTACGCGTCCCATGGGCCAATTGACCACATTTACGCCACTTACGTAGCGCGAACCTACTGACACGTCGTAGCCTTCGTTGGCACAAGCGTTGTAGAGGCGAGGAAGGTCTTTCGGAGCGTGGCTAAAGTCAGCGTCCATCTCAAAGATGTATTCATAACCATGCTCTAAAGCCCATTTAAAACCTGCAATGTAGGCTGTGCCCAAACCCAACTTGCCCGTGCGCTGTACGAGGTGAAGTTCGTGCTTAAACTCGCTGGCCATGAGGCGCTTCACGATGTCGGCTGTGCCGTCAGGAGAACCATCGTCAATGACCAAGATGTGAAAGGCATGCTCCTTTAGTCCAATGACAGCACGTATGATATTTTCTATGTTTTCTTTCTCGTTGTAAGTGGGTATGATTACAACGCTGTCGCTCTTTTCCATGTTTTAATATATGTGTATTATTTTTATTTACGATACAAAAGTAAGCATTTTGCCCGACATTGATTAACTTTGCTGTCTAAAACAACGAACATTAATATTAATAAGCGATATGAAGAAAATAGCTTTAGCACTTTGTGCACTCCTTGCCCTGCCCACAATGGCACAGAAGTATACCATTACGGGTAAAGCTCCTAAGGGAGCCAAGATGGCTTATCTGCAACGCCTCCACACGGCACTTCGTCCGGATAGCGTAGCCGTTACGAATGGCACGTTTAAGTTTGAGGGCGATGCCAATAACAACTTGTTTGGCTACGTTATTATCGATAAGAAAGAACGCTTGAGCGTAGTGCTCGACGGCGATGTGAAGGTAGACTTTCCGAAAGAAGATGTGACGGGAACGGCTGAGAACGAGGCTTTGAATAAGTGGGAACACTTGATGAACGAGCCACAAGTCGGCTATCAGAAGGTGATGACAGAGTATTATGGCTATCGTCGTGAGGGCAAGCAAATACCCGATAGCGTCATGGCACGCATCGAACGCGAGGCTGATGCCTGTGAGAAGCAATTGCTCGACTTGACAAAGCAGTGCTGCAACGAAAACAAGCGAATGAAGTTCCCAGCCTTGTACTTGGCACAGTTTGGCTCGATGATGGATCGTGCCGACGTAATCGCTTTGGCTGAAGAGGGCAACCCTGCTTATATGGACACCAAGATCGTTGCCAATATTAAGAATAGCATAGCCGGTTGGAAGCGTCAATTGCCTGGCGTACAGTTTACCGATATCGAGATGAACGACGTTGACGGTAAGCCCCACAAGTTGAGTGAATACGTAGGTAAGGGTAAGTACGTATTGGTTGACTTTTGGGCTTCATGGTGTGGCCCTTGCCGCAAGTCAATGCCTGCGGTGAAGAAGTTGTATGACGAATACAAAGACAAGGGCTTTGACATCGTCGGACTCTCATTCGACAGTGATAAGGCCGCTTGGGAGGCAGCTATTAAGAAACTCGAATTGCCTTGGCATCATCTCTCTGACCTCAAAGGTTGGGAAAGCGTAGCCGGTCAGACGTATGGTATCAATGCCATTCCTGCCACCTTGTTGATTGGCCCCGATGGCAAAGTTATTGCCAGTGGCCTGAGTGCCGAAGGCGTTGGCAATAAATTGAAAGAGTTGATAAAGTAAATGAAATAAAAGTGCATAAAAGCAACGCAGCAACAAAGGGATTGTCCTTTTGTTGCTGCGTTGTTTTTTATCCCTCCTTCTCCCCCCCCCAAAAAAAAACTTGACAACCAATTTTACTTCTTCTTCCTTTTGCGGTCATATAATCAGAGCGCCCGATGAAGAGTGCGTCAAGAAAAGAAAAATATGAATATTAAAAAGGAAGAAACGATGAAGAAAGTAATGAAACTCTTGAATCGCTTAGCTGCGATGATAGGCATAGCCTTGTTGTTCTCCTCATGTTATACTGCAGATGCTGCTTCACCTCGAAAGCATCGTCACCACCATCATCACCATCATCCAAAGCGTGGTGTGATAGTAGTACACCGCTTTGCTTCGACTGATCAAGTGCGTACTGATAGTTCAATCTTTAATATTAGTTTGGCCATGGCCGAATCTCTCCATAACAATGACTACTCCTAATGATAACGAAATCGTCTTGGCGTTGAAGAACGATGCCGAACGCGGCTTTAAGTTGCTCATGGTAAAGTATAAGGCCCCCATCTATTGGCACATACGCCGTTTGGTCGTGGCGCATGACGATGCACAAGACGCTACGCAAGAAGCCTTTATTCGCGTGTTCCGCTCGTTCTCTCAGTTTCGGGGTGATAGTCCGTTCTCGGCTTGGATATATCGCATTGCCACAAATGAGGCCTTGCGACTGCTTGAACAACGAAAGCGAGAGCAACTCTCGTTAGATGAGAATGAGACAGAAGCCAATCGCTTAATGGCAGATAATTATGTAGACTACACCGACCTTGAAGCCGTAAAGTTGCAACGTGCCATCTTGTTATTACCCGCCAAACAACAAATAGCCTTCAACCTTCGTTATTACGATGAGTTAAGCTATGACGAGATAGCTCAGATAACAGACTCAAGCGCAGCCAGCGTTAAGGTGAATTACCATTTGGCAAAAGATAAAATTGTCAAATACATGAAAACAAACCTGTAAGTATTTCAAGACAAAATGGATAAGGATTTTAATTTAGATAAAGTGGGCAAACGCATGCCTTACACTACGCCCGAAGGCTTTCTCGATCAACTCGAGACCAATGTTTGGCAAGAGGTAAAAGCTGATATGAAGATGCATCAGACAAAGCCACGTCGCAAGTTGTATCGTTTGTCCATCGTTTCTACCCTTTTAGCCGCAGCGGCTTGTGTAGCGGTAGTGCTAATGATTCACCCCTTTGCTCCCAAGCAATCTACCACTCCCACTGATAGTTTTGCCCCTGTTGAGCAAGCTTATGCTCAACTGAGTCCTGACGACCAAGCCTATATGCTTGAGGTGTATCAAGACGATGTGTTCTTGAACGAACAACAACAATAAGAATATTCAACATAACTCATAGCGCGGTGCACAGCGTTATAACACAAAAACTTTTTAAAATAGAACAATCATGAAACGTATTATTAGTTACATGCTGATGCTCGTAGCCTTTGTAGCCTTCAGCACTCCCACCTTTGCACAAAATAACACTAAGCAGCGCAAAACGCGCGAACAAATGGTTGAAGCACAAGCTCAACACATAGCCAAAACGATGGCCTTTGACGATGCCACCAGTGCACGTTTTGTTAAGACCTTCTGTGAATATCAAAAGGAAGTATGGGCTCTCGGACCGCGTCAACGACCACAGCGCAAGAATGGGCAGTCACAAAGTGAGGCCGATGCTGAAAAGGCAATGAAAGAGCGCTTTGCGCATAGCCAAAAAATTCTCAACTTGCGTGAGAAGTATTATGGAGAGTACAGTAAGTTCCTTACGCAAAAGCAAATTCAGCGTGTTTACCAACTTGAGCGTCAAATGATGCAGCGCCTCTCAAAGCAGCGTATGGGCAAACAAGGTCGCCCTGGTAACAAGCGTATAAATCGTCCTAATAAATAAAGAGAGCGTAATTGAATTGATTTTTTTATACGGGCGTAGGTTGTGAATATTCTAATCTACGCCCTTATTGTGTCTTTACGTAAAAAAAAACAAGAAAAATGAAGTCAACTAATCTTACGAATAAAGATTAAAGTGGGCAACAAAAATCGTTAACCCACATGACCGATTAATCAAATTCGCACTTTCCGTTGTCGTCCACTGGCCTGTGGACGTGTTTCCACTGGCCAGTAGACGTGTTTCCACTGGCCTGTGGACGTGCTTCCACTGGTCTGTGGATGACAACTGAAGGTGCAAACTTGATTAATGCTTCAACTGCGTTGTGACTATTCTTGTAAGTGCTATTGTAAACAATAGGTAAACATAAAATAGACACGTCGCACTTAAAATGAAGATACAACACCAACGAGCAGCGCAGCGAGCGTTGCATTTTTACTTTATTTTTATTACTAACCATAAAGTACAAGTAGCGCAGCAACTGGGACTCATACTCCCAGTTGCTGCGCTACTTATAATAGTTAATGATATATGATTACTCCACCTCTTCGCGTTCCATGATGCTTGAAGCCAAACTGTCGGCTGCATGTATGATCATCACCAGGGGGTAGAGATTGTGAGCGGTGTCGAACGAACGCTCGTCTTCATACGAATTCATGTTCAATCCCCATGCTCCCATGTGCCAACGAATGGCCAACATCTCGGCATCGGTCATTTCGAGTCCACTGCACAATAGGAGAATGACCGACTTCTCGCCATGCCCCATGGGAAAGTTCTTGTAACTCACATTATAGCCTGGCACGTCTTCCCAAACGCCCATCGCATTCTTCTTGCGCTTCATGGTGGGCTTGTAAATGTCGGTTTTGCATACATCGTGTAACAAACTGGCTAAGATGACGCTCTCGCGTGGCGTTTCCTTTTCGAGTGTTGGCTCTAATTCTTTCATTCCTTCCCACACTTTGAGAGCCGCCTTGCAAGTATTGAGTGAGTGCATGACGAGTCCTCCCTTTACGTTGAGGTGGTGACCAGCCGAAGCAGGAGCCTCAAAGAAGCCCCATTCCTCTAAGTCGTTGATCACATCGTCTATGCCGTCGCGCTTGCAGCTACGCAATAATTCTATAAATTCGTTTTTATACGGTGTTAAATCTATATCCATTTTTTCTTGATGTTTTATCGTTTTCGGAGCGAAGTTAAACAATAACTCGCGATTTTGGGTAAAAGCAAATGGCTTTTCTTGCTATTATGAGGCTTTAATGTTAAATTTGCCCTTAAGTAGGTGTTCAAAATAATGTGGACTCGTAAATACTAAAATAAATTTGAACACTTACTTATATATTATGGCTATTTCTAAAAATAGCTAGCTTTACGTTTTGAGGTTTATGGGCGTGATATAACTTTATAACCTCATAACTATAAACTTAAAACCGAATTATTAGGACAACTATTATAATGTATTATGAAGACCGATAACAACATACGTTCCTATATAAAAGAAAATGAGGCGCGCTTTCTTGACGAACTCTTTAGTCTTATTCGCATTCCGAGCATAAGTGCTGAACCTGCTCACAAAGCCGACATGTTGCAATGTGCCGAACGTTGGCGTGAACTGCTCATAGCAGCTGGCGTTGACCATGCTGAAGTAATGCCTTCGGCGGGCAATCCGCTTGTTTTTGCTGAAAAGCACGTTGATGACGATGCTCCAACGGTGCTCGTTTATGGTCATTACGATGTGATGCCTGTCGACCCATTGGAACTTTGGCTGTCTGTTCCATTTGAACCCGAAGTGCGCGATGAACGCATCTTTGCTCGTGGTGCTGACGACGATAAAGGGCAGAGCTTTATTCAGCTCAAGGCATTTGAATATTTGGTACGTACTAGACAACTCAACCACAACGTAAAGTTTATACTCGAAGGGGAAGAGGAGATAGGTTCACCCTCGCTCAACGGATTTCTGCAACAACACCACGACTTGTTAAAGTGCGACATTATATTGGTGAGTGATACCTCGATGTTAGCTGCCGACTTGCCTTCTCTCACTACGGGATTGCGCGGATTGGCTTATTGGGAAATAGAGGTGACAGGGCCTAACCGCGATCTGCACAGTGGACATTTTGGTGGGGCAGTGGCCAATCCAATAAATGTGTTGTGCGAAATGTTGGCGCAAGTGGTTGATAAGGACGGACGCATAACCATACCTCACTTTTATGATGAGGTGGAGGATATATCGGCCGAAGAGCGCGATATGATAGCTCACATACCATTTGACGAAACACGTTACAAACAAGCCATTGACGTTGAAGAGTTGCGAGGCGAAAGGGGGTATTCAACCATAGAGCGTAATGCTTGTCGTCCATCGTTCGACGTTTGCGGCATTTGGGGTGGACACACGGGTGAAGGGGCAAAGACGGTGTTGCCGTCAAAAGCCTATGCCAAGGTGTCAACTCGTCTTGTGCCACATCAACAGCATGAACGCATCTCTCAACTGTTCATTAATTATATTGAAAGTATTGCGCCTAAATGTGTGAAAGTAAAGGTAACGCCCATGCATGGTGGCGAGGGCTATGTATGTCCTATTAATTTGCCAGCCTATAAGGCGGCCGAAGCTGGATTTACTGCAGCTTTTGGCAAACGACCTTTGGCCGTTCGCCGTGGGGGAAGCATACCTATTATTAGTGACTTTGAGCGCGAGCTGGGTGTGAAAACCATATTAATGGGCTTTGGGCTTGAAAGTAATGCTATTCACTCGCCTAACGAAAACATGCCGCTTGACATGATTCGTCGTGGTATTGAGGCCGTTGTAACTTTTCATCTAAATTATAATTCTTAGTTGACGAGTTGACAAGTTGGTGAGTTGACGAGTAAGTTTGTATTTCTTCGGAAACTTACTTGTCAACTTATACCTTCGTCAACCATTCCCTAAAAAAAAGATATGAAACTACCTTTATTACTTGCATTTGCTGCATTGAGCACAAGTGTGCAAGCGCAAACGAATGATAAACTCTTCGTGTCATGGGGTTCAAAGGACGTACACTATGCTGCTACCGAACGCCCTAATCAAAAACTTACGACCGACACCGTATTACAAGCGTGGCGTGGCGAACGCGCTGCCATGCAAGCGATTATCTATGCTCCCAAGACGGTGGGCAAACTCCGCGTACGACTCACCGAACTGAAAAGCGGACGCAATACGTTGGCTGCGAATAGCGCACAAGCGCGATTTGTGAATTACGTCACGACCGACAATTATCAATACTGTGGCTATCACCCTGCAACGCTTACTCCTTATCAAGTGCCCGATGTGATAGACCTTGACGTTGCTCAACAAGTGGACGAGGGCACGGCACACCCTGTGTGGTGTACCATTGAAGTGCCGCAAACAGCCGCGCCTGGCAGTTATGCAACACAACTTGAGGTGGTGGATGATGCGACGCAAAAGGTGGTCAATCGTTTGCGCCTTAACGTGAAGGTGAATGCACATGCGCTCCCTACACCGAAGGAGCAAAAGTTTCACGTAGACTTTTGGCAGCAACCGTATGCGGTGTCGCGCTACTTAAATGTGGCGCGTTGGAGTGACGCTCACTTTGAGGCGCTTCGGCCTTATCTTCAGCTCTTGGCGCGCAGTGGACAAAAGGTGGTGTCGGCTATTCTCTTTTACGAGCCTTGGGGCGACCAAAGCAACGATAAGTTTGATGCGATGATTAAGACGAAGAAGGGGCGTGACGGACAGTGGCATTACGATTACACCGTGTTCGATCGTTGGGTTGCGCTCTGTGCTGAGTGTGGTATTGACGAACAAATCAACTGTTTCTCAATGGTGCCTTGGGATATGACTTTCCGCTATTACGATGAAGCTACGGGCAAGGACGTTGACCTTAAAACGACGACTTCAAGTAAGGAGTATAAGGAGCTTTGGAGCAATTTCTTAAAGTCGTTTGCTACTCATCTAAAACAAAAAGGGTGGTTTGATAAGACTTGTATCGCCATGGACGAACGCGGACTTGATAATATGCTCGATGCGTACCGTGTAGCGCAAGAGGCCGTGCCTGGTATCAAGATGGCTTTGGCTGGTACTTATCACCCCGAATTGCTCGACAAACTTTATGACTATTGCATAGGATTTGGTGAAGCATTTACGGCCAACGAGCTAGCTGCACGTAAGGCGAAGGGCTATAAGAGTACGACTTACACTTGTTGCAGTAACACGGAGCCAAACCTATTCTCCAACAGTCTGTCGGCCGAGGCGGCTTACATTCCCGTATGGTGTACGGCCAACGGCTTTGAGGGCTACTTGCATTGGTCGTGGATGAATTGGACGGACAGTCCGCTCTCTGACACGCGTTTCCGTCTTTTTGCTCCAGGAGATACGTATCTTATCTATCCTGGTCCTCGTTCGTCGGTGCGCTACGAACGATTTATCGAAGGCATCGCTTTGGCCGAAAAGGTGCGCTTACTGCGTGAGGAATATCAACGCACGAATAACACTGCGGCACTTAATCAACTCAACGAAATGGTTAGTGCCTTCCAACCCGCAGGTATTCCGCAAGGCCGCACCGCAGCCGAAATGGTCAATGCCTTGCAACAGTTGGTGAATAAGTAAAGGAAAGTAATTTTAGAATCTGGATTAGATAAACTACAATTTGTCTACGTTTTCGAAATCTTTGCTTTATCTTTCATGTTTCATTTTTCCTTTCGAAATAATTGAATATCAATCATTTCGAAAGGTGAAACATATAACTTGAATGTTTCACTTTTAGTTTCATGTTTCATTTTTCAAAACACAATGGGAGCGCGAAAGCGCTCCCATTGTGTTTTTATTTTTCTCCCTCAGTGTTTTTGTTTTTCTTCCTCAGTGTTTTTTTTATGAAACATTGAAACTAAAAGTGAAACATAAATATACGATGTTTCACCTTTTGAATGCATTGATTATCAATAGCTTTGAACTAAAAAGTGAAACATGAAAGCAAAAAACGCCGTAGGTGAAATATACGTAAGCCCCAATGACTATTTAGGGATAGACTTTAACGAAAAGGAGGCCAACGCTATTTATTACGGCATCATGACAACTGCATCAAAGCACAACTTGTCACTTGATTCTGCAAAGAGAGTGGAAGCAACTACTGACAAATTCCTTGGATGCATGAATTGGGATGGTTGCAGTGACTTCCGAAGAGAATGTGTCACATCATGGACAAAACTCTTCGCTACAAAGGATGTCGTTTATACCGAATCCCTTTAACAACTTCCTTTTGTTCGTTGACCACATGTCTTGCAGTGCCGATACATACGTTTCGCTTGGTGGTTCAAGTGGATGTGCTGACCAACTTACGAATTGGGACGGAACACAGAAATTGGGGTTAGGAACACCATCAAAAAAGAAGTCACAAGATTTCTCCAGATAACGACAATTTGAGGCGATTTTAGCGTTGGTTACTGCAAATCGCCTCTAATTACAGAAATGTGATGCCCAAAATAAAGATTCCCAATTATTTATTCTTTCATTTGTGAATAAGATTTCCTACTTTTGTGGTCAATAATTGGCAATTCTATAAGA
>ULTT01047716.1_pt1 | contig 18035 bp, 18 predicted proteins | sample 1957831 | NCBI WGS metagenome assembly ULTT01 (sample SAMEA4835740, study PRJEB28245) | human gut metagenome | biome: gut microbiome; material: fecal sample | place: Denmark | collected 2008 | reverse complement strand
CTGCTGCCAGTCGATAGTTTTGCAGACCCTTGCAAGCGTAAGGTGGTTGCAGGTCACCGTCTGCCGGAATTCCAGTTTCATGATGCTCTCCCCTTTTGCGCCGGAGATTCACAGCTGTTCCCGGCGCGATACTATGATATAACATTTTGTTTTATATGTCAATATAACATTTCGTTATGCCTATACTTTACCTTAAATAAAGCCTTTGAGGTAAATACCATGTATCAACGTATTCGGGATCTGCGGGAGGATCGTGATCTGCTGCAAAAGGATGTTGCGGCGTATCTGAAATGCACACAGGTCTGCTACTCCAATTACGAGACCGGCAAGCGGGATATCCCCACCGAGGTGCTGATCCAGCTTGCCGGTCTCTACCATACCAGTACCGATTATATTCTCGGCCTTACGGACGACAGCGCCCCGCCCATCCCCCGCAAAGCGTAAAACTGCCCCCAAAGCAGCGCGATTTGATGCGAGCTACTTTGGGGGCAGTCTGTTTGATATAAAAATATTTCACTATGGCCCCGCATGGAAAGGTTCTTGTAAACGCGTCCATACGGCATCGTCTATGCAAGAATGATTCCTCTCACCTCTCCAAAGCTTCCAGAAAGCAGAGCAAAAAGAAAGTCCGACAATCATTCGAATCAACGAACAATTCTGAGATTTTCAATGTCTCCAGCGGGGGCAACCCCATACTCTGTCTTCAGAAAGGGATTTTAAGTCCCTCGTGTCTGCCAGCCTTCGGCAAGATCAATTTTCATTCGTTGTATCGTTTGATTTTTCATTGCGAGAGAGATTTTTCCTTCGCGAGCGAGAGGGATTCGCACTTTTACTATAAAATGATATTACCACATTTTTCGCCCTATGTCAACCATGTAAAATTGTTTCATCATGTTGTGTTTGATCTTCGGAGCGTCCGGGACCCGGGGCGTTCGCCCTGCCCAGATGCGCTCCTCAGGGTGGATATGATGAGGGGTTGGATGATGGGTTGATGGGTGTATTGATGGACTGAATTGAGTGATGGATTTCCTCTGATTTTTGAAAAGATTGAAGCTGTTTTGATGTGCTGATTGCCTTGATTATTTCTTATCTGTGATGTTCATTGCTGTTTTTTTGCTCAGTAACTACTTTGCCTGTGCTCTCCCCTGCCCTTCTTTTACTATAATTTCACCGGATGTAATTTTGGACTATGGAATAAAAAACAGGTATATTATTGTTTGATATAAAACAATCGTTCTATTATAAAACCGTATGGATGGGATTTTTTAACCACACCCACACGGTTTGAGGTCTGAAAAGTTTATTTCAGCTTTGCGAGGATATCGTCTGCGCTCACACCACTGGCAAGTAGCTTCTTAACCACACTCTCGGCTTCAGTTTTCTTTGCTTTTTCAGCGGCCTTCGCTTCGGCGGCAGCCTTCTTGGCCTCCAGCTTTGCGATTTCTTTTTCGGTCTGCTTGATCTCCGCTTTCTGCGGCTTTAAACTTTCACGCAGAGACTTGATGTCGGTCTTCAGCTCTTCAATGTGGGCGACAGTCTTGGAAAAACCTTCTTCGAGCATCGCCTTGTCTTTCTGCAATTTTTGCGATCTGAGCATCGAAGTCAGTAGATGCGGCAATGCGGTTCTTGCTACCTTTGGTTCTGGCCATAGGATGATGTCTCCGATAAGATTATGTAAGATTTGATGTTAGTGTAGCACTGTGGGAATGAGATAGCAACTCTGCGAGCTAGTCGCTTTTAACGCTCATCACGCTTTTCTCTGCCCGCATTTGTAATCGCATACACCGGCTCATTAAAAGCATTTCTTCGGATTTCAACAAGATATCCATTATCAAGACACTCGTCAATCAGCTCCCCTGAGAAGTGTTTTAACAGACTCGGACGACTTGCAGTATTACCACCCGTAGAAATCCAGTTTAAAATCTGATAGAACCTATTCATATTCTTTCTCCTTTTTCCATAGCTAAAAGAACTCACATTTCAGCTGCAACACTATCAATTAGCAATAGGCTTAGACCAGCAGAGCTGTTGCCAAAAGATTAGTGCCCACAGCCTGTAAAATAAACAGAACATCGGCGGTAACTGCGGCAGAAACTTTTATCATTTTAGCTTTCATAGACTTTTCCTCCTTGTATTTGACGGCGACACTTGTTAGGTATCTCTGAAAAGGGCAAGACAGTACACAGACTATGAACACTAAAACTATGGCAAACAAATTCAGCGGCCCCAGCTCGACTGGTCTAAACCTATTATTCTCTGCATCTTAGCCACAGCACCCATGCTGTGTTGCCTGCCGCCCACCACGTAGAGGTGTACAAAGTTTCGAGCGGCAAAGCTGTGAGAGATTTCCCACAGCTTAATATTATACTAAAAACTAGTGTTTTTCAAGGATAGCAAGCAAATATACAACACCGCCGTCAAATAATCATCTATGCTTAAATACAGAGGTGATTATAATGAAAGCATTGCTCAAGAAATCTGCTATCCTTAAAACTATTTCCTCGAAAATCAGCACTTATCTGCATGCGATTGATGCTGACCCACAAGAGGATGATTCAGATTTTGACGATGAGGAATGGATGGAGTGTCCAACAAAACCAACTCTTGCCCACATCGTCCTTGATCTGTTGCTCTCCCCTACATACCGTCTACCCAAAACTGTAACCGCAGTACGCATCTATCGAGATGAAAACATTTTCTCCGTCTGTCCAAGGTGCGATGTCTGCATAGAGCGAGAATACCAAGGGTACTGCCATCGATGCGGGCAATACCTTGATTGGTCAAAATTAGAGGAGGCAGAAGAAATCTTCATAGGTTGGAGTGGCGTTGAGGATGATGACTAAAGTCTAACCACGGTTTTATTGAGCGCTTACCGTCTTTTATTCTTTTTCGAGCAACTGGAGTGGCGAGGGCTTCACGCCATTTGTCGACTAAGTCGTCTGTTATCGTTCTTTCGTGTTTTATCATCATATCTTTTTCGCGGCTCTCCTCCTCGTTCCCTGTTCATCTCGTTATTATCCAAGTCAAGTGGCGAAACGAGGTAAGTTATCAGGAAGATGATGGACATAGGGTGTTGAGAAGGATGGTTGATTGTGTGGGTTGATTAGTTACCCTGCTCTGCGGCTGCGCCGATGGACACAGGAGATTACTCCGCTTCCAGCAACTTCTTATCCATGACGCAATCCATAACTTCTTTCAGGTTGTCTGGTCTAATAACTTTAGACCGAAGCTGTTCAGGAATTTCAAATCTAAATTCCCCTACAAACGCCGGACAGTTAAGCTCCTGCGCCAGAAGACATGCACTATGAACTTCCATGAAATTATAGCTGGGATTCCGAACCGTCAACTGCTGTTCCAATGTGGGCGACAACAATTTAACATTGCCTTCTCGCTGCAAATGAATCAGTACTCTTCTTATATCGTCATCGTTCACCTGATTTATTTCTTGTAACGCCATGGAAACGGTATCATATGTGATATAAATCGTTTTGAAGTGACTCATCACTTCTTGTGCCTGAACTTTTACAAAGAAATACAGTGTCCAGAGGTCAACAACAATCGCCTTATTCTCTGAAGTGCAGCTTTCAAAAAGGATGTCCTTCGGATTGCGTAACCACTTCTCTTTCTTATATACATCGAACATTTGAGACGCTATCCATTGCTGCATACTGTTCCAGTGCGTGTTGGGCATTACTTGTGCTCCTTTCCACACTAAAAGCATCCTTTCATACTTACTGCTAAGCAACGGATGCATTCCATGTGCCCATCCAGCATACTGTTCTGCCTGCACTGGGCGGCAATTTAACATGTTAATGATAAGACACTTTTCATTATAATCCGCTTCAGTATATAGCCCTTCATCCAGGAGAATCTTTACATCATCAAGCATTTGATCTGGATCATTGAATGTGCATGTAGCAAATTTCAAGTCCATCTCAAAAGACATGTATATAAAGATATCCTTGAATTCATCGCTGTGCTCAACAAAACATCTAAGAGCTGGTGTCAAATCAAACTGGTGAGCCAAGGTGAAATCAATATATGACCGATAGAAGTACTCAGGCTGATCTTCAATCAGATATTTCCGTTCATCAAATACACTATCGTATAGTTCCTTCGTCTTCAGATATTCTCCATGTCGAATATAGAAGTGACACCATTCTTCAAACGAGATAATATCATCATATTTTTCGAAGAAAGCCTTGTATCTATTCTCTATCGCCTTGAAATCATAAGTCTCAAGTTCGTCAATATAAATCTGGAAGGACTCTATCCCTGTAGGATTCTTAATGCTCTCACAATGCCGCTTAACTTCAGAGATGGCGTGCCATTGAAAGCGCATGATTCCATTGCCATAAAGATTAGCAAAAGATGTGTGCACCCCATCAAAGCCAAGCCTGTCGTCCGTCTGCGTTTCTATTAACTCTTGAAGCCGTTTTTCCCCATCTGTAAGGACATTAAGAAGTTCTTTCTCCGATATCGGAGCTTGTATGTCAAGGCCAACATTAAACAAGCGCATCGGAGCTTCAAGCAATATGGCAAGCTCATAAAACTTTTTATCATGATCTGTTAGAGCATCATAATCATCTATATTGACTGGCTCTTTTCTTATCGCCACATCAAGATAACAGAGCTGTATATCTCTTTTAGTTTCCCCATCTGGGAAGTCAAAATATTTCATTACATCATGATAATGCTTATAGATTCGGAAATTGTCATGCATGAAATAGAAGCATTTAAATATTTGTAATCCGGCTCTTCCGAATGTTCCCTTAAGCCACATTTCATCTGCAGCTGAAAATACTCGAAGAAGTGCGTCCCGAGCTTTTTCTATTGCGTCTGTATGAATCCTTGCTGGATCTATCTTGTCGCTTCCTTCTTCAATAAAAGCATCTCGGATAGAATGCTGATAATATGTCAACGCCAAGGTTTCCAAAATAATAAAGTTACCGCTGATCTGATATGCTCTATTAAGGCAGCGCAATGCTCTTGTCGTCTCTTTGAAATAGTTTGAAAGGACAAATCCAAGTGTCTGGTATAGAAATTCTTCTTCTCGCTCATCCTTTGGTTTAATCAAGAGCTGATCACGACCACCTAGAAACTCAGAAACAGCGGATATATCGCAATCTCTCTTAGCCGCTCGAATTGCCATTGCTAAAACACGTTCTTCATTACCAGCGGGATTCTTAGAGAGAGCCTTCTTAATAAACTCATCGGCTTTATCCAGTTCCTGTGCTTCATAATACCTGACGGCTTCCGTCAAATCGTCACGAGGACTGGTTAATCCGGCTTTCCTCATCTCCTCACTTATTTGATCGTAAATATCAAAGTCTCTGGCAAGCCTATATGCTTCATGAAGAACTCCATAGATAGATATTTTCTGCTCATCCGAACATTTTGAGAATTCAGAATTATCGATTGTCAGGCGAGTAGACTCTACAGCCTTTAATAGCTGCAATGTATCTACATATGTCTGGGCTTTTCGCCTTTCATTTTCAATCCAACCAGCTCTGACCATCAACTGATCTGGAGACTCCTCAGGCTCTTCGTAGCCTGGTGCAATCTCACTGTCATCTACCATAGGAAGACCTGATTCAATGGTCACACCAAATTCATCTCTCATAAGAGTTTGTAACAGACGAGCATTCATGACATTAACCCGGCCTCTGTTAATGTTGCTTCCAACTCCAATAGCTATCAATCCGCCAAATAGAAGCGTATGATCTCCAAGGCTTTCTTCGTCCCACACCGGCGATCCCGAGAATCCCTTTAACTCGGCTTCTCTGTCGGCCGAATTTAGAAATGCTTCATCAACACGGATGATAAAATAATCCTGTTCATCCTGATTTTTCAGAACTTTAGCTGTCAGTTCATCTTGCTGATAATATACCGGACTATCTGAACCTTTTGGATAGCCTACTGCAACTATCCGTTCCCCACTGGTCATCGGATACAGTGCATACCGAGTGGGCGTAAGTTGAAGATTGCCTTTCGCGCATTCTATGATAGCAATATCACAGGTATGAGTGCTATCATCGCCTATAACAGTCGCCTTATCAATTGGAGAGAATCTAAAATGATCACGACTAACAACTATAGATTCTTCCTTTGGGCCACCCGCAGCAGGAATCAAAATCTGAATGTTTATCTGATGAGACGTATAGATCACATGTGCACATGTCAGGACATAGAAGGACGCAGCGTTTTCTGCGTAAAACAGTGTGCCGGTTCCCCTTTTCCCTTTTTCATCCGTGATAAGCACGGAATATGCCTCATACTGTCTCATATGTACCTCTTATATAATAAGCAGCTTCAAATTGCCATTCTTTATGTACTTCATATCATCTGTCATGAGGAATCCATTCATCCACCACGAATAATTACTGTAGATAGAGATGTTTCCGTATTGCTGTAGTAACTTTGCAATTGTCTGTTTATTCGGGTGCGATGTCCCATCCGCACAGATAAGAAATGTATCTGCCTGGATTCTTGAGAGCAGAGCATCCGATATATTCCTGATACTACCGTGGTGAGGAAGTTTCACAAGATCATACTTCCCGCCCGGAATGTTCTCGGCCCACGCATCTCCACAGAACAGGTTTCGGATTCCTGCATACTCAAATGTAAAAACGATACTCGACTGATTCGCAATAGAAGTATCTGAGCTTGGATACGGTTTAGCCATCAGATCATCAAGTGAACAAGTCCAATCAGACACAGATGCGAGCTGGGCATTTGCTTCCTCCATCTTTGCCATTGCTCTGCTCAGCATCTCTGGCTTCGGTGCATGAACAATAATCCTCGCCCCATCAATCGCGATTTCATCTCCAGCCAACACGCTTGAATGGATCTTTGATCTATCAAGACTGTGAAATAGCCGCTGATTTTGCGTAGCTGACAGATTCTCCGTTTCTGTGGCCTCTGCATACGCATTGAAATAGATCTCAGTAAAGCCAGGGTCGCAAGCCTTAAGAATTCCTCCAATGTGGTCATCATCGTAATGAGTGATTATCAGGGCATCCAAGGTTTCGCCAGAGCGAATTATACTGGTCAAGAGATTTCTGAACTCACCAGCTGATGAAGTTGGACCAGAATCAACAATAATATTATGCGGTTGACCGGAACTCCCAATAAAACAAATATGTACACAATCGCCCTTGCCGGATCTAATGGTCGAGATTGTCAGGTTGTCAGTCAGTTGTATCATTTCTTCTCTGTCCTTCCTATGGTTTCCGGAGTAAGCGCTCAATAAAACCGTGGCAGGTCAGAAGACTGGCGGTCAATCCATACGGAATGCCGCCTGCATCTCTTGACTCCAAGGCTGGAGCTTATTCAAGTCCAGCAGATTCTTGGGTGTTCGATATATCGTATTCATCTTTTAAATTTATTTGCAACTTTTCTTCATATATAGCTATAAAACTATTTTTATAGTACTCTGGTAAGTTTTTCCACATTATCAGCCAGTTCACCAAAATCAACGCTGACAAAACAAACAAAGTAACATAATAAACGAGAGCCACAATAAAGTTGTCGAATGTAAGCCCCCACAGAATCCCTAATAGCACTTCAACTATGATATACCGAAGTACCGCCGCTGCTCCTTTTAGAAGATTGATATTAAAATAACCTGCTGTACGTTTATTTTGAAAGGATTGGATTTGTTCCATAACGCAGGATTCCCATACAAAGATTTTCTTATCCAAGTAATGATTCAAAATTCTTTCAAGAACCATTATCTTCTCGCTATAAAGAATAAGGTAATATGAGTTCCCCATTATTACTAAGAACACATATATGTAAGCAAATGCCAAAAACAGTATCATACCCCCAATAATAATCTTTTGATTTAATATAACAGCTAAATTGGTAAGTTCCAACTGATCGTTGTTGGTTTCAGCTATTTTATATATTGCGCCAATCACTACAGAGAACACTGCGAAATAGACTCCATATACAGTGTCCTGCTTATTAAACTCCTGCGTGTAATATTCACACTCATGCTTTGCTAAGTCATACTCACTTTTCAACAACTCTTGCAATACATCGTTTTTCTCCAGAGTCTGTTCATCCATAGCCATACTCTCCATTTATCATGCAACTGCATTTTCTATACTTGTTAAACTCACACAACACTTTCAAGTTGTCAAGTTCTATTCCTCACTTTATATTTTAGCCGATTATGTTCGTACAGACAACCGTTGTGTTTCGCTCACCACGTAGAGGTGTGCAAAGTTTTGAGCGACAAAGCCGTGAGAAATCTCCCACGGTTCAAATATAACCCTTTAAAAACTAGTTTTCAAGGGCGCAGGTGAAATATACATCAACCTGTATTGTGCAGTATCAAGGCTACATTCAGACAGCGTAACCCCGACTCTTGATGACTTCCACAACCTGAGACACATACTTCTGGCAGGTGTCGTGGTCGGGGGCTTCCACCATCACACGCACGACCGGTTCCGTGCCAGACTCACGCACGAGAATACGGCCAGTATCGCCCAGAGCTTCTGCAACGGCCTTGACTGCCTCCTGCACCGCCGGGTCGTTCTGTGCAGCCTTTTTATCAGTGACACGGACGTTCTCCAGAACCTGCGGGTAGATCTTCAGAGGCTCAGCCAGCTTGCTCATGGGCATCTTCTTCGCCAGCATGACCTCCATCATCTTGAGACTGGTCAGAATACCATCACCGGTGCTAGCGTACTTAGAGAAGATGATATGACCGCTCTGCTCACCGCCAATACGGCAGCCGTTCTTTGCCATGTACTCGTAGACGTACTTGTCGCCCACGGCAGTCTTGACGTAGCCAATCCCCTGCTTATCAAAAGCCTTGTACAGGCCAAAATTGGACATGACCGTGGTAACGACGGTGTTAGTCAGCAGCTTGCCACGCTCCTTCATGTAGCAGCCGTAGATGTACAGAATATGGTCGCCAGTGATGACATTGCCCTTTTCATCCACACACAGGCAACGGTCAGCATCGCCGTCGAAAGCAAAACCGACATCCAAACCGTTCTCCACCACGAACTTCTGCAGACCCTCGATGTGAGTAGAGCCAGCGTTGTTGTTGATGTTCAGACCGTTGGGCTTGTTGTTGATGACGTAGGTATCTGCGCCCAGAGCGTCAAAAACAGACTTAGCGATATTCCAGCTTGCACCATTGGCACAGTCCAGACCGACCTTCACGCCCTTGAAGGAATAGATGCCCAGAGAAATCAGGTAGCCCATATAACGGTTACGGCCTGCCACATAGTCCACCGTGCAGCCGATGTGCTCACGGTGTGCGAAGGGCAGTTCCGGCCAGTCCTTATCAAAGACGTGGAGTTTGCCGTCGATGTAGTCCTCTACCAGCAGCAGAGTTTCCTCGGGCATTTTCTCACCGTAGCAATCGATTAGTTTGATGCCGTTGTCGTAGTACGGATTGTGGCTGGCAGAAATCATAATGCCGCAGTCAAAGTCATCCACGCGGGCGATATAAGCCACGGAAGGGGTGGTCGTGACGTGCAGTAGGTAGGCCGGTCAGACCAGCCACCAGACTATACTCGAACATATAAGAGCTGCGGCGGGTGTCCTTGCCAATGACAATGCGTGCAGGCTCGTTGTTGCCGTTGCGCTCACGCAACGCGTTATAATACCAGCCCAGAAAACGGCCAACCTTGTAGGCATCATTCTGGTATCATTTAAGGTATGCGAGAGATGGAAAGATGCTAGAGGACAAAAATGGTTTTGATATTGATGGATGATGACATGCGTATTCGTTTCTATCAGTGTAGCGAACGAAGTAACTGAGGTAATAAAAAATAGGAAAGTATTTTGGAACGGACGGCTTCCGTGGTGAAGCCGGAATCACATTAACCGCCGGCCATGCAGTCAAACAAGTTATAGTACTTATATATTTGTCCTCTTTATGCATTTTGTACTTTAACAATTCTTTTACTGCGAATTGCATCGTTCTATAAAAAGAATCAATCTTCAATACGTCGTGTAATATTCTAAACTCAAAAGTAAACAATCATTTTATCAGTTTAATCAAAACCCGTTTAGCCATATCTTGCACGCTCTTAAGTAGCATAATAACAAATACCACATAAATAAGGCCAAATACACATCCTGCCAAGGCCATTTTTACGATCAAGTTGAAATCATTGAAAGAAACCAGCCATTTTGCCAACGATGAGGCAGCAATCGCAATTATCAAAAGTTTTAAATAAGATATCCAGCGAATACTATTTTTGATAACGTCTCGACTATACCAATAAAACATAACCGCATTGAAAATTTCTGTAAAGAGCGTTGCAATTGCTGCTCCCAACGATCCTAATTTCGGAATCAAGGCGAAATTAACACTTACATTAATAACAACCGCCATCCACATGGTTTTAGCATATAAATTTTGCCTTCCAAGGGTTTGCAATACTCCGACACCCATAACCCACGTCATACCAAGTACAATAACGCATAAATTTAGAACAATCATCGTTGGACACGCCACCAAATATTCTTTTCCTCCAAGAATCAACACCGTTTCCGGAGCAAATATGCAGAAAAAGATTGGAACACCACATGCGATTGCCATTACAGAATCCGCTGCCTTTTTAAGCAGTTCTCTAAATTCTATCATTTTATGCTGACCAGCATAAAATGATAACCTTGGAACCATAACTGTCAGAGCAGCATTATTGATACTTATTAATAAATTCTTAAATTTAATAGAAAAACTATACAATCCAACATCATAATCACTCTTTAAAAATCCAAGCATAGCTGTATCAGTATTTGCATTAATAGTTCCCGCAATTGATGCAGCTGCAAACATGAAAATCGGAACTATATGACGCTTAATTTGCATATTTTTCAGTTGTGACATATCTATATATTCTCTTGCGTGTACAAAATTCAAGATATTTGACCCAACAGTCGCAAGTACTAAAATGCATTCGTATAAAATATAATCCTCTTGATTTCTTACAAGCAACAGCATTAAAACAACCGAAATCACTTTAAATATAATAGACCGAATTGTAATATAGCGAAAATCTTCTAGTGCGGAATACAACCAATCTATTCCTATTGTTGTGCCCAAAATCGTAACAGCGTATATCAATATTTCTTTTTGCCTTGTGTGAAACGCCGGAACAAAAAATATACAAAAAAGTAAGGAAATATAAGCTATCAATGTCAGCACAAAATTAATTATCAACAGTTCAATCACTGTCTTTTTTAATTCGTCCTTATTATTTCTTACTTTTGAGCAGCATATAATGCCATAACTTGGAATTCCTAAGCTTGCTATAATACTGAAATAGTTAATAATTGATATAGCAAAATCCACTTTTCCAAGTTGTGCCGGTCCCAAAACTCTTGAAATATATGGATAGCTTATCATTGGAAGTAGAATTGACGAAACAATCCTGATAACATTTAAAACAGCATTTGCTTTTAAGCTTTTTTCTCTCATAATCACCTATATATATAAATAATTTTAGCATTGTCAACTCAATGCTTTTACTACATAGCTATATTGATATGGTTTTTTCTTTATCATTCCAAACAGTATTAATAAAATAACACAACGAAAGAATAAAGTGATAACTATTTTGCGCAGATAGAATCTCCGTAATCATAACAATTACCATACCAAACAGCAATGCCATACAGACTCTATTCCATGGTGTCTTTCCTATACTAGATTTCACAATCAAAATAAATGCACTAAAAATAAAAACAAATGAGCATAATCCTCCTCTATACAGTACATTCAATACTTCGTTATGTGCTGGGTGATCAACTCCTCCAAAGGCAGGAATAAAAAAGTCTGTTGTTCCATATCCCATAAACATTTTTAACGGAATCAACTCAAGGGCACGTTTCCATATATATGTCCTAGAAGAAAACGTTAAATCTTTGCCAAATATTTTAAAAAATGAGCCAAACACCTGAATATAATCAGCTTGAAATACAGTCCCATATGTAGCAAGTATTGCAATAAGAATCAAAAGCCAATAATTCTTTTCTTTTTTTAAAATACAGTAAGCAATGAATATGGCTAATAATCCAATCAATCCAGTCGCAACCATTTGCGTTAGCAACGTTATCACTGCTAGTACAATCGAAAATAGTGTTGTTCCTGAAATTCTGTAATTTTCTTTTTTGTAATAATCATATGCTATCGAGAAAAAAATGGCAACATAGCAGTATAGTGTAAATGTAATACGCAACCCCAAAACATATACATCCCCTGTCTCAGTTTTGTAAGGTGCCAAAAACAAAACTTGAAACAAGTTGATAATAAGAAGAAACAAGAACCAATTTCTCCCTATTCGTAAAAAGCGCAAACTTCCCTGCTCTATATTTTCCTTTACAAATAATGCAATAGTAATGAAATTTATTAAATAAAATATGACTGAAATCGAGAAATTATTATTCGCCACTGAAGAAATCAAATAAAAAAATTGCCACAAAACAACCAAATTGACATACGCACTTTTTTTCCCTGCAATATAATTCCATATGAAAATCAGAAAAATAATACACCTAATAATATTTACAACATTATTTAGCATCGGTACCATTTGCATAAGTTCAGATGTCGTAAAAACAAAAAAAACAAGATATGTAAAAATCGCAGATTTTGTTACCTTGAATTTTTTCAAAGAAGTTTCCATGCTGTTTTTGTTTCACCCCTTCCAACTCCGTCGAATGCGTAACAACAATATAACAATTCCAATACAATTATGTTTCAACAACCAAATCTGTGTTCTGAATTTAAACTCTTGATTTTTTGTTTTCCAATTAATGCAATCATAACATTCTATTAGATATTTCTTCAATAGGCTTACACAATTCCTGCACGAATACGGAGAGTCAACCAAATTATATACTTCAAATAAAATGGCATTTCTGTATTTTATCCCCATCACACTCTTCACGTCTTTTGGTGCAATAGCACTCATATATTTTTCGACTTCATGTAAATAGTTTTTTTCATTTTCCCATCGGCATTCGCAAAACTTATGTACCGCAGAATTTTCGTTTTGGCAATAATGGTAATATGATTTATTAGAAAAATAAATTGTTGATACACTTTGAAGATATTGGCATACAAAAATCCCATCTTCAGCAATTTTTTGGGAGCAAAATCTCAAATTATTATCATTTATTATCCTAGCACTAAACACTTTGTTCCATACAGAATTAAAAGCTTCGTCTTGAATAAATGTAGGAATCATCTCCGAAAATATCGCATTATCATAAACTCCACTTAAACTAGGCAAAAATTCTCTCAACATCTTTTCTGACTCGGCATAATATCCATAAACAAAAATATCTGCTTGGTGCTTTTCAATAGTTTTCGAAGCGTCAACTAAAAAATCACGATCAATATAATCATCTGCATCCAAAAATATTATATAATTTCCTTTTGCATTTTCAATTCCGCAGTTTCTAGCAGATGAAACTCCACCATTTTCTTTATGAATTGTTTTAATTTGTTTATATTTTGTGCTGAACTTATCGCAAATTTTCTCACTTCCATCTGATGAGCCATCATCCACAAGCAGTAATTCATATTTGTCATAACTTTGGGCCAATATACTTGTTATTAACCGTTCCAAGTATTGATGTGCCTGATAAACAGGTACAATAATTGAGAACTCTGTCATTTTACTCCTTTCTCACTCCAACGAATCATAAAACTTTTTCATTTCTTCTATATTTCCATAATTTCTCTGTCGTAAATAGTCTGAAATTTCATTTCTTAATCCTTCATTTTCCAACATTTTTTGAACACCTTCTGCAATTTCTTCAGGTGTCATTCCTATAACTATCCCTTCTTTATCATTTAATTGATCTCTCACAGTTGTATATGCTGTTGCCACAATAGGTTTTGCCAATATTTTTGCTTCATCAAGTACCATCGATTTTCCCTCAAATCGAGATGGTTGAACAATTACATCAGCATTTTTTATATAGGGATATGGATTATCACGAACTCCAAGCAAAACAAAGTTACTTTCTAAGCCATTATTCTTAATTATCTCTTGCAATTTTTTTCTCTCATTGCCCTCTCCAACAATACACCAAAAGAAGTTTATTCCTTTCCTTTTTAGAACCGCCGCAGCTCGTGCTGCCAAGTCAAACCCTTTTTCTGAACTCAGTCTTCCAACAGAGCAGATAATATTATGCATTCCTTCATACTCAGTTGGATAATTTTCGTCTGCACGCATTTTAATGAGTCTGGTCGATGTTATATTTGGAATAACCACGAATTTACTTTCCATTTTCGGAAAGACTGCTCTCAATGAATCCCTGCATTTTTCTGAAATCGTCGGAATCAAATCAAACTTCTCAAAATATGGCAAATCAGTTGGTTGATTAACCATCGCATTAGATGCTATATAATCGCTATGATAAAATACAATTTTTTTACCAGCATTCACTTTATCTGCGACATAATACATGCTGGGACCGGTTAAATATGCGATTGCTACATCATATTTTTTTTCAAATTGCGGAATAAGTCCTTTATAAAACTGATTCCACCTGATTGCAGTCAAATCACATCGTTTTATTTTGTTCTTTATGTTAGAATAAGCGACTGACATTCCACGCATTAAAAAATATTTAACCCCACGGATACTATCAATCGAGTTACAGTATACAGCCTTTAATTCGTATGGTGTATCTATCAAATTAACTTCTTTCGGAAGTTGTCGAATCAAATCTCCTTCTTTTTTTATAAGAAGCAGATCCACTTCATATTGATTATAGTTGATTTCACTTAGCAAATTCACAAGGCTTCTTTCTGCACCGCCCATATGTAAATGCATCATTACAAATAACAGTTTCTTTTTCATCTTGATTGTTTTCCTTCTTCAACCAAATATCCCCAAAATGTTTTCTCTCCACCGCTTTCTTCAGAATGTGGATACTTATAAGACAATTTATGGATATTACTCTTTTCTTTTATTTTTTTAAATACGCATTCACTAAAAGATTCTTCCAGATAGTGATCATTTAATTCAAATACGCTAGCGTCCACTACAGGTATTAACTCTATCTGTTGCCTTGCTGTTAATGATTTTTGACAAGCAATCGCAATAAAGCAATCCAGCAGTAGATACGTCAACAAATTGTCATGGTCTGACAAATATGCTCTGAACAATTCACTGACTATGCGAGGTTGCACATTCCCCTTTCCTGATGCCTGAAAAAAACTTGTCCATGGCCAAATTTTGAAAGCACCCTTTAAAGAATAATATTCATATTGGTAAATACTTACATCGAATGGAGCAGTCATATAAAGCGTTGCATCCATCCAAATTCCACCCTGTTGATAAAGGATATGTTCTCTGACAACGTCTGAAAGATGCGTGATTGAAATTTTTTCTTTAGATGCCAATGTATAAATTTGCTCTGGAATATCTACATATTCTTTCACATTATCCCTCGTGACAAGAACAACTTTATGATTTTCCTTGTGCTTTAGTACACTTTTATAGCATGCCCTAACCACTGGTGGCATTGATTTTTCACCCTGCCACCAAAAAATCCATATATTACAGTTTGGATCTATTTTTCTTTCTCTCCGGTTTTCACTTGCAATTCGCTCCGCTACTTCTCCATAATTTTTATCGATCCAATTTATAATATATTGATATTTTGCAGGTTCATACTTTTCCACCAATCCATTTCTGCCAATTTTTCTTAAAATTCTTGTTGTTCCCGTTGCGAGTAGCATTTTAATTCCATATTCTTTACAATATTCTCGTATCATATAATCTACCTTTTTACATTATACATTTTTCCCATTTTTCTGTTTCTCAATTATATTGTTTTAGTCCCCTTGCAGACACCTCAGCTGCCACAGAATAATCTTGGATATCACTTGTTACAACTGTATTAGCATCAATAACATAATACCTTCCTATCTTCACATTGCATACAATCACCGCATCGAATTCAATATAAGAACCTTCTCCAACGGAAATCTTTTGTCCCTTTGTACAATTCCTTGATTTTTACTATGAAAAAGATTTATTAATTTCCAGCTAATTTCGTATTTACTTTTCATAGCCGATCTCATTTATCACTGATCTCATCCAAAAATTTCTCTATAGCTTTCGCCATATTTTGTTCATTACAATTCGTCTTTACATACTCAAATGCATTTTGAGAAACATTATCCTTCAAGTTATGATCATCATTGACCAATCTCATTTTTCTCATTAAATCGTTCATATCAAACGATTTATAAATCATAGCTGTACGATTGTTTTCTACATAATCCAAAATACTTGGTGCGTCAGAAACAATAACACACTTTCTCAATGCCATCTGTTGTAACAATCGCATTTGTCCAAATGAAAATAGCACCGGCTCTAACGGCAAAACACAAAATTCTGCTCCTTGAACTTGCTCTATAAAGTCATTTATCGGCAAATATGGAATTTGTTCAATGCCATCAATATTCTGAAATCGTTCCTCTTTTCCACCTATCAGATGTAAATCTAAATCAACCTTGCTCTCTTTATATGCCTTAACAACTGTATCCCAATCGCACTTGTTTTTGCCTGCACATACTATGTACTTTCTACTAACTGGATCTACCTTTTTTTCGTTTCCAAAGAAATCAAAATCAGTGCCAAACTTTATGAACTGTGATTTGTCTATAATCCAAGGAAAGAACTTTTCATAATATGATTTTTGAGCACTCATGTGATGAATAAGCCCATCTAATGATTTGCTTGCAAATTGCATTAACTTCAATGAAAATCCCGATTCTGATGCACTCGCAAAAGAGCCAATATCAAACACCACATGCTTCGCTCTGGTCTTAAAAAACCTTCTCCATAGACAGATCACAATTGCACTTGGCATTCCATGCGAAACGATCAAATCGTATTGATTCAGTTTAGGAATAGCCCTAATAGCTTGCCAGATATAAAAATGCAACTTATTTCTTTCAAAATTCTCTAGCCAAGGGAACGACCGTATATCTATTACATCGACCTCTGGCTTATTTTTAAAGTATCTGTAAAACCAGTAGTCCTTTCCTTCAATCTTGTAATCAGGAGGCTGCTTGTCTGCCGGTTTCACCTTACAATATTCAATTTTCCAGTTAACAAGCATCAGTATTTTCATCTTATGTTCTCCTGCATATTATTTGATTTGCTTAATTATTTTTGCCGGACATCCAGCTACAACACTATAATCGGGGATGTCATGCGTAACCACACTGTTTGCACCAATCACACAGTGCTTTCCTATTTCCACCGTGCCTGCTATTACAACGTTTGTGCCAATCCACGTATCATCGCCAATCGATACCCCCCCGATTAAAACGGGCCGATGGTTTCACAAGATTTCCTTGGTTTTTGATTGGCTTTTCAATATCCCGATACTCGTGATTATAATCTGCAATAAAAATATGAGGACCAGAAAATACATTTTTCCCGATGATTACTTCTCCTTGCGAAGCCACTCTGGAAAACATTCCAATTTCTGCGCCTTCACCAATCTCCAGATGCCCGCCTTCATGGCATAAAAGCATGGTATACGGCATAATGCTTACATTTTTTCCAAACCTCATCGCTTTGGCATTAACAATCTTACACGCCTTCCCTATATACAAATTGCCCTCTTGATTCTTTATTCCAAATCTCAAGCATTGTAGTGGGCATAAAATCCTTTTGACCAATCTTTTAATGTTCATTTTAAGTTTCCTCAATTCGCTTTATCACTCTCGCTGGACTCCCAACCACTACGCAATAGTCCGGCACATCCTTTGTTACTACTGAATTAGTTTCAATCACACAATGCTTGTTCGTACCGCTGCCTTTTCACCCACTACTTCGTCTCCATCTGCTGCGCGATATCAGCATCCACAATTTCCTCGCCGGTCTTATGCTTCAGCTGCTCCTTAGAAGCTTCACTCAGACCGTTGTTGATCACACAGTTCATATCGCAGGTGCTACACTTATCCAGATCTTCTTTAGTAACTTTGCCATCACGATAATCACGGCAAATCTTCAGCTCATACA
>ULTT01006846.1_pt1 | contig 18081 bp, 21 predicted proteins | sample 1957831 | NCBI WGS metagenome assembly ULTT01 (sample SAMEA4835740, study PRJEB28245) | human gut metagenome | biome: gut microbiome; material: fecal sample | place: Denmark | collected 2008 | reverse complement strand
TATAAATAATGTTAAACTATAGTGTTGCGGAATTAAGGATAATATCTTCTTCAGCACATCCTTCATACATTGCTGATAATCGTCTTGAACATTTCGAGCAAATTCGGAACATTTTGTTTTGTCAAAATTCAAGATTCCATTAACGACAATGGATACATGCGGAAAATCTGTATTTTCTTTATATGAAAAAAGATTCTCTAGTAATCCCGCTCTTTTAACAATGAGATAAGTTTTACTTGTTTCCTTGTTATACTCACGTTTCAAACCCCTACCTGTAAATGTTTTTATTCCGTACTCATCAAAACAATAAAACGGAATGCTATTATGTAATGATACTACTATAGGATGCATTCGTTCTCCAATATAGCCACAAGAATATTTTATCAAGGAATACCAATCCATTGGATTCAAAGGAGTAGAAATTAAAACATCAACTGCAGACACTGTAAAAGCATCTTCCGGCATAGGCAGCCAAACAGATGTCAATCCTTTCTGTTTGAGCTCATTTATTATATCTTCAACATACTTTTTATTTGTATAATGTTTTCCGAAGCTTAAAAGAACATAATTTGTAGGTAAATTATATTTCTTTAAAATTTGGTCTTTGCTTGGTATAATATCTTCACAATTCTGATTAAAACTAAATACTGGGTCTGGACTAATTCTTATAGTATCTTTACCTAAGACATTTTCAACCATCTTTTGGGTCCAACTATCACGAACAGAAATGTAGCTGTAGTTTTCAAGTGCTCTTTTCATTTTCTTTTTTTCTGTTGGTAGCATAGTATTGAACGGGCAATTTTGTGATGATACGGAAAATGCCGCAGCCTTTATATCTGATGATAAGGATTTCAGAAATTCTCCAAAGAAAGGATTTCCTTCCAACTTCTCGCACGATACGACATGCTTTCTTTTAATTTTATAATGTGCTCTATCAAGACTAAACCGTTTTATTAATGGAGTATATTTAAAAAGGGCATCACTTCCTACAACGATTCTGTCTATTTTATTTTTTTTGATAGCGTCAATTAAATCCTTTTCATTCCTACATGTTTCCGTGACAGGAAGATATGTCTTTGTAAAATCATCGTGAGCCTTAATTTGTTCTTGCCCTACTCGCTTTTCATACATATCTTGCAGGTCTTTTGGATACCAATTAAGCATAATAGGCACATATCCTGCTTTCTTTAAATAGCAGACTGTGGATAGAGCCTGAAGTTGTGCACCATAATTAGGTACACAATGATACGTTAAAATACCTATTCTCATTCTTTTAATATGTTTTGTACGTCAGTAAATATTTCTTTTCCTTTTTTTTAATGTATATATATCCTAAAATAAACAGCAATAACTCCAGATTACCCCATCCTTGAACAGAAAATACAGCTGTTCCATCTATTAAGATATGAGCGAAATATCCTATAATTAGCATCTTCGATAAAGATATATACGTTTTATTTAATGACAACCTTATAAATATTGCCAAAAACAAAATAATAAAAAAAGTAAGGATGAAACCAAATTCAATAGAAAGTCCTCCAACATACCCATAAAATATATGTGGATCAATTTTTGTAATATTGCGAATATATTCCCATTTACCAGTTAAATCATTCCAGTTATGCTCATTAAGGAACCAGGTAAAGTATGCACTTCCGTGTGTTGAACCTTGCAAATTAGGCCACAACTCTCCACTGAAATTTAGAAACATTTCTCCGGAATAACGATAATAGAACCAAGATGCCATGCTATCGAATCTAGAATTTGACACCATTATCATAAAGGATACAATCAATCCTAGAGGAATTAAACTATATATGATAATTTTTTTCCGTAATTTCGGTTGAATTTGATTTCTAAAAAGAATGAAGAAGAAGACTAAATAGTATATTTGAAATAATATATAACTTCTCATAACATAAAACACCGATGAATATATAGGATATAGTGCAGACAACACCAAAGAACTAGCAACAATTTTTTTATTTTTCTTTATGAAGAAGAAAGCATATAAAGAAATGATAAAAGTTATATTTCTAAATGACATATATGTCTGCTGAAACATTGATGCCACCCAGGACAAATTTTTTCTAGCAGAAGAAAGTTCACCTTCGTAAGAAGCATTTCGGATATCTCCCATATCATGAGTCAAATTATAAAAGACAACAGGAGTAATGATTATATATGCTATTATCTGTAATAATAAAAGAATCTTTAGAATCGTAATTATATCATTTTCATTTATAGGTTTTACTTTGGGTGTTCTATTTTTTTCAAATTCTACAAGAGGTGTTATCATTAAAACATTTATAATCGCATAATATACAAAAGCCTCCCAATTGTGCTTATAATTAAATTCACTTAAAGCAGTCAAAGGGTGCGTATGAAATAAAAATGAGCATAAAGCAGAAAAGCCAAACAATATAAACAAGAACAATCCTCCAGTTAACTTATAATCAGATTTTATATAAGTTACGAAGCAAATAACAACATAAAATATAAAGTTTATAAATACATACAATGTAGATGAATCCATTTATTCCAAATTTAAAATTGTGAGTATTACTTTTTTTCGTTAGGATACTGCCTTTTATATAGATACATTTTAAAGTCTCTATATATTGAGTTGTTAAAATTTCTCTTACTAATTACCTTTTTCATATATTTTCTGTGTTCGGCAATTTAAAGAAAAGTGTACATTACACTTACTTATAAAATAATCCCAATCTTCACAGCCATACATGTTTTAATATTTAAAAAGTCAGCAGCCATGATATAACTTTCTAATTTGAGTTCTTAAACAATTCACTTTGCTCCATAGTGAACTATAATATGATATTAAATAAAATGTATATAGTCATCTTTAGATTTATATCCATACTTATAGTCTTTTTCTTCTCTATATCCTATTACTTTTGCAGGAATACCACCTACTACTGTATAGGGTGGAACGTCTTTGGTAACAATAGCTCCAGAAGCGACAACAGCCCCGTCTCCTATTTTTACACCAGGAAGAATGATAGAACGACTACAAATCCAAGCATAATTACCAATTTCTACAGGTGCTCCTTTACCTCCAAAAAAAGGATCGTTATAATCATGATTTAAAGTCCAAATTATCGCCTCATAAGCGATAACAGCACTTTTACCTATTACAAGTCCATTACGGGCATCTAACAGAGCATGAGGTCCAATACTTACGCCGTCCCCAATAACTAGTTTATTAGGACATCTTACACTAATACCATCATAAAATTTCACATTACTGTTCATTTTAACGCCAAGTAATCTAAAACATTTGTTTTTTAGCCTTTGGCTAGGTAGACATGGAACTATCTTCGTGCTAAGTATCCATATTAAACCTGAATACATTCCACGTAAATGACGTTTAAGTGTTTTAATTATTTTCATACTTATCTCACATCGTAAAAAGATTCTACATTTCGACGTATTGGCTTTTCCGGTAAATAGGCAGGATAGCCAAATGCTATAACCAACACGATGTTTTCAGACTTGCTTATTTCCAATATTTTCTTTATGCTATGTATCTGTTTTTTATTGGCGTGAAAAATATTACACATAGTTCCATAAATACCATAAAGATGTGCAGCAAGTATTAGGTTTTCTGCCGCCAAAGAAGCATCTACATATTGCAAGTTCTTATCAAGGATGCTATAAAAAGAACTTTTGGCACAAACAACTATTAAGCCTTGAATATTTGTGAAATTAGTAAGTCCTGCAATATTCGGGGCTATACATGAGATTTTCTTTTTGTCTTGTGTTATGTAAAAATGAGTTGTCTGGCGACAACAACCATTTGGCGCATCCACTGCTAAAGATATAATCTTGTTTAAAACATCTTCAGGTATCGTCTTTTCAATAAAGTTACGACAAGAAACTCTTGATTTGATAAACTGTTCTATCATTTTGATTTCTCCTGAAAGATAATGTTTTACTTCGTTTTTCTCAATTTCAGGCATTCCTGTTTGTTGGGCTTTTTCAAAGCGGTCTAATATTCTGTTTACCCACAGAAATGCAGAATCACTTCTATAATAATTTGTCAAGTTAGTCTGTAAAGCTTTGGCTTTATCGTATATAGTTAAGCTATGCCCGCGTTCAAAGTTTGGATTATTCATAGCTTTATCTAACATGTGGCAATACATTCGTAACGTTGCAAAATCAACGTCATAACCACCTGCCTCTCTACTTAAAGCATGCTTTTTATTATACTCGAAATCCCTATATGTTGTTTGTATAACAACAATAAACCTTTTTAAATAATCTTTTATCATATAATATCTATTTTTTTATTTTTAGACAAATTTTTTGTAGTATTATTTGTCTTTCACTCTTCGTTAATCCGCAAATAAGACTAAATATAACACCAATAACAGCCGACGAAACTATTATAAGTATCTGAGATCCAAAATATTCATTTAAATATCTCTTCAATATCCATACAGAAAAAAATGATGGAACTATAATTGCTATAATTTTAAGCACACATACTATACAATATTCCTTGATACTAAAGTGTATCATGCGTTTTACTATAAACAAGCGTAATATAAAAGTAAAAACGACGAAAACTAAATGCGTCACAAAAACAACACTCGGCGCACCTCCCAATTTCAGGAAAATATAGGAAGTCGGAACTATAAGAAGCATCGTTCCACCAATTACCGCCTGATACAACTTTACATTTCCTGTTGCTGCAACAGAAACCATAAAAGGATTAGCAACAGAATCAACAATAACAATACATAACATTAAACGTAAGAAAACAACAGTCCAATTAGGCACGGTCCCTAACCACAATCTTAATATATAGTCAGTTTCCGTAAAAATAGGCAGAGATAAAATGAATAGCAATATGAATGTAAACTTAGAACTCCTAAAGACAAGTTTATGCATATAAGCATTATCTCCTTGCGCATAACTTTTTGTTATTTGTGGGTTAATAGCCATTTGAAAGCTATTAGCAAATTGTGATATAGCATTTTGAACTTGAATAGCAATACCACGAGCAGCATTAACTGCTGGACCAAAAAACAAATTAAGCAATAAATTCACACCATGAGTATACATTATATTTGATACTCCCCCCCAAAGATTCCAACCCGCAAAAGAAAGCATTTCTTTAAACAATCTAAAATCCCAGATTATACGAAATTTTGTTTCTTTGAAATTTCTTTTACAATACGAATTATACAAAAATCTTATAAAACATTGAACAAGCAACAACAATATCCCATAAAGTACCAATTTGTCTACTCCACCTATTTCTAATAAAAAAACAATAAGTAATTTTAGTGAGACCTCAACTATAGAAATATAGGCAAATGCAGACATTTTTTCATGTGCTATAATATCAGCATTATACGGGACACTTAATATTAAAACCATTGTTGATATCACAGAACATTGAAAAACGATGAAGGCTGCTGTCATTCTATTTTCAGGAATAACCATCTTATTAAATAAAAACCAAAGTCCTACAGACTCTGCAAAAAGTAAAACAACAAAGGCTATCAAGAAATGCGTCATAACACAATTACTGAAAACCTTATTTAAGTGTGCTATATTTCCTGTGCCAAGACTAAATGTTATATATCTTTGAGTAGTAGCACTCATTGCTGTATTCAGAAAACCAAACATTGACACGAAACCTCCTACAACATTATATATACCATAGTCTTCTATTCCTAAAGTTTTTAAGATTACTCTACTTGTATATAATGACACTATAATGATAAACATCATTCTAAAATATAAGAATAATGTATTCTTTGCTATTCGTTTGTTATTATCTGATGTGTGATTTGACATTTATTTTTTCGTTTCTATTGATTTAAAAAACTCATTTCTATCATTCTCCCAAATTGTATCATCTTCAACCTTTGGTAAATGAAAGAACTCTATCAAATAATCCGTCATTTATTACCCAAAATTAAACATTGCCTTATCTTCTCATTAACTTTGCTGCAAATTCAAAGAAATCTGCAACATTTTTGAAATCATCAAATTGTTGGCAAAACATACTCGCATAAGGTTCAGAAAACCTACTGCGTATATCAGCCTTTATCATACTTGCCAAAGCCTCCTTAGAGTAAGCTTTCAGCAATTCGTTGTATAGTTCCTCGCTCATAATATTCTCTTTCATTTCAACATCCTTTCTATATACATCGCCTCATAAACTACGATACAACCATCAAGAACTGCATTCGAAAATAAAGAAGCAACGTATTCTTCGCTATTCGCTTGTTATTATTTGATGATTGAGTTGACATAAAAAATATAGTATATTCCTTTAATTACATAACTATTTTGGCGTACATGGTTATACACAACAATTTTTAAGTATCGAACTCTGAAAATCAACCATAATACCTTTGTGATTTCTATGAACCAATACCGAATACCAATCTCTAAAGAAATCATCTTCAAAAAGGTCTGGTTGATAATGATATTCCTCCAACCTCATTTGTTTCTCTTCTTCTGACAATAGTTTCACTTGATTATCAAATTCATCCAAAGAATGAAACTTTTTGTCATACTTATATGGTACATCAATATAATCAGATACTTCGGCTATACTTTCCAACATACTTCGCTTATCCTCATAATAATGAAAGTTATTGGCTATGTGATAGTAGCTTCCTATTTCCATTCCCAATATTGCAGCAAAGTATTCTTGCATGAAAGTGAAATTGAAGATGTTTACAGCACTTGCACCCCATAGCATATCATTGGAACGCATGAACACTGTCAAATCCAATTTGCCTGTCACTGCATTTTTTGTAAAATGAAGCAATCTGGTACAAGGGATATCTTTTGTTTCCTTTATACTTCCATCAATGCAAAGTTCATCTTTTATCGTATCATCAATATTGATAACGGCTCTTCGTGTATTAGCATCTTTCTCAAAACATTCAACCACATATCGAAATTGGTCTACTGTCCAACCTTTATGCTCTTCCACATTTCCAAACTCAGCATAATCTTCTACATTCGGATTAAAGAAACGAAGACGTGGACCATATCCAGCTCGCATCACAATGCCATCATCTGAGAATTGCGCCATATTTTTAAGATAATGCGAAATAAAGGACATATCATTTCTACCAGAAGCCAGCCATAAGGATTCTGCATAAGGTAAAGCAACATTCCATTTACGCTCTGGTATAGTAACAAGCCTTGCTGTCGGCTCTTTTATCTTGAACATAAAAGGCTCTGGCAACTCGTAACATTTAGAACCACGAGTTTCACGAGCAACTCCATACTTCAAAAGAAGTTGCGCAGACTTTACCAAGAAATCATTAAATCCTGCAAATTCGGCTGTAAACATAAAGCATCTGTATTTTTCACTTCCCATTTTGGTGGGAAGAAGTAATGTATTGGTTCCACTGATGGTTTGTATTTTTGTTTGATACGCTTATTGCCAACAAGCAACTCTGGAATCTTTGCTCTCAGATATTTATCAGTTTCACAAAAGCAATTCTGAAGATCCAACAATGTAGGTTTGTGATTATCAAGAGATTTGAAATCTGTATAGCCATATCGTTCTTGCAACTCAGTAAAATGCTGATAGGTATAGCGTATAGCATCCTCATACGTTTTACCATAAGAAAGGAAGCATTTCTGTATTCCTCGGATAGCACCAATACCAGCAACAACAAACGAGTTCTCATCAAAATTGAGATAGGGAGAATAGTTGAAGTCTATGGCATATTGATAAGCAAGGAAGCCACCCAAAAAGGAACATCCTCTCAAAAGATGGTAAACCTCCTCCAAGGATTTGGCGTGAAGCACCTTGTCTACGACACCTTCACCCAAGAATTCCTCTTTAACCATTGTCAACCATTTCTCATGTTTGGTTGGCAGATAATCATATCGCTTATGAGATCCTGTCATCATATAAGCATTGTTGAAGATAGGCGCATATTGCTGGCGTTCACTTAACAATCGACTTATCCGCTTAACATCGAAATGCTCTGTAGTGATTTCTCCGTATGTTTGCCTTATATACTCCCAAGTCTCTATTTTATTAAAGATTTTGAAGACTAAAATGCGAAGCAGCATATCTTCCGGCGTATTTGCTTCCACCTTATTATATATAATATGGCTGAGCAAATACTGACTTACCCTATCACATGCCCGATACACATTGGTGAACTTGTATTCCCGAAGAATCGGGTCTTCCGTCAAGATGTTCTTTCCTTCACATTTCCGCCAAAACATCTTCATCCGTTCTTGGATGAAATAAAAGTAATAGCGGAAGACTAAATCGTTGGGAAGAATTACCAAATTAGCTTTTACCATCATAACGCTTAAACTCTTTGAACTGACGAGGTAAGCCTATCAACTCATTTTTAGGATAATTCTTTTGTAGATACTTCCACAAGGCTATACAGTTCTTTTCTTTGATCTTCTTTTGCCCATAACATTTGTATAAGCATTCATCATGCTGCTTAGGTACATCTATTGCTCGGTTTCCAAAATAAAAGAATTCTGTACTTATCAACACTTTATCCGTGGTTCCTGTATCACGATTCAAATTTTCTTCATTCAATACTCCATTTGGAAGGCTGTGGTGAGAATCTTCCTGAATCCAATTACCCGTCTCATCATGATGATATATGTTATCACCATACATGGCTTTCAAAGAGCCATTCATAACTGGTCGCTTACAAGAAAACCTTTCATCTTCCCAATATTGATCAAAAGTCAGCACCTCAGAAACTTTCATCATATATAGTAGTTTGTTTCCCAAACATTTAGGCGTTACACCTATGACAAAGTCTCCCACTTCTGCGCCTTTTCTTACAATTGGCTTACAGGTAGCTAATGTCAAGACAGCATTAAACGGATTTGGCGCAAAACCAAAATCACGTGCAACAATATAACTATATCCTTTTGACATAATTCAATATTTAACAAGTTGTTCTACTACCACTACCATAATCTCTTGCAGAACCATCCGCTTTACAGAAACTGGAAGTTCCGTTTATTGCACCTATAATGCTGTCTTTATTCCAACCAACTATGGCGTCTGCAAATTCTTCTAAAGCTGGTGGTACATCACTATCTTTTGCTCCTCTAACAAAGACACCGACTATTCGCTTTCCCTGTTTGGCTGCATTTCGAATTTCATAATCCACCCACTCACTATCATGAGTTTTTGGCCCAATTAAACAGACAATAGTTTTTGCCCATGTAATTCGAGAACGCAATAACGATTTGATATAGTTAGGATTGTTTGCACGGTTAAACTTATCAGAGGTTACTGAACTATTTTGAAACTTATATGAGTTTCCCAATAGTTCCTTCATGCCTTTTATATGTTTTTCGTCCTCATGATAATGACTCACGAACAAATGCTTAATGCTATTTACATCCATATTTTGATAACATTTTGCGAAACTCCGCAACATACGCATAAGTATCAGGAACTTCTTCATACTTGAACCCTGTGCGTTCTTGTAACACTTGAGCAGCTCCGCCTGTATTTGGAACGACTATCATTTCTGAGTTAGGATTACATTCATGGAATTCTTTCGCTTCACTGATAATGCCATCCATACCACCAATAAATACCCCACAAACAAACTTGTTAGAAAACATTTCGTGGCGCATTCTATCCACGCTTGAAGGTATATCTTTCTCCATATGGGTCCAAATCAAACGATTATAATAAGAAACTTCTTGGGGTGTTTTCCCTTTAAACCATTCAGATTGATAAATCAAAACATTTTTGGAAAAATCATCTCCATAATCCTTAGCTATTTCATATACCAAAGGGGAGATGGCTGGGTGACCTCCAAAACAGATTGGAATTTTATAATCCATACAAACTTTAGTAAATGCCATTACAGCCTCTCGAATTGCTGGTATGTTACCCTTGCCAAAGAACTCTCGACCTGAAATCGGAGTTTGGGAAGGGATTCCTGCTGATAAAAAAATCATAATCTCATTCATTTTGAAACATCTAACACTTGCACTGGTAAAATTCCATTTAGCCAATTGATATGGTTTCGCACATCACTCCTACAATATAAGCCATTATAGAAGCCAAATGCTTGTTTTGACTTATCTGAAGTTTCAGATATCCTTTGAATATCGAATGATACAGGAATATGATATAATGGATAGAACTCTTTGTCTTCATTCTGACTTACATAACATTTTTTATCGGAATTTTCATGAATGCCTGATACCATAGCTTTCAATTGGTCTGCTAACGCCTTTTCTCTGAAAGCTTGTATTTCAAGACGGTTATTCTCCAATACTGAGATAATATCTTTAAGAACAGAAGCTTCATACGATTTATTAGCATAAATCTCAGAAGGCAAAACATATCGTTTTGCGAATTCTGCCTCTTTAAATGCATTCGATTTTGGTGCAAAAACCTCTATTACTCCCATCTGTAATTTATTGCATGCATTGAGCTCTTCCATTGTAAACTTACTTAACTCATAATTGGGAGTATTTACAAAGATAAAGACAGAAGAATCAGAGAGTTCATGCTTGAGATACTCCTGAAAGTCCACTCCATAAGCAATACTATATGAATCAAGAAAAGGCTTATAATGCGTAGCTATCAATGCATCATGTAACTGATGAGCAAAAGCCAAGCTATCACTTCTCTTATATGAAATAAAGACCTTTCGATTTGACTCCAACAAGCCAAAATATTCCAAAATGAAACATTTTAATTTGCCTATAGCCTGTACAGAATCTATCTCAATTGCATTAATCGGATATAGTTCCTGTGGAATGAAATCTTTGAAGTAAGACAAACTATGTAATAACGGAACAATCTGCTGATTAGCTACCAATTGCGAAAAATCTAAATTGCCATAGCAAGATATATCCTTATTGTTCTCAGATTGTCCAAAAAACAGATACAAGACATTGTCACGATAATAGATACCATCGTAATCTATCAGTTCAATATCTCGATATATTTCTAAGGAACTCCGTAATTCGTTCTCAAAAAACGGAGTTCCCAATAATACGACTTTTTTTATCATCTTCTTAACCATTCTTCTAAGGAAAAATATCTATTCTCTGTTTTTGTGTGATAAACAACATAAGCACCTGCTGAGACTCGAGTTCCATTGGAAAAGAAAGATTCACCATCCTCATATTCTATTGTTGGATATATTTGCAGGTACTCAGAACCATTCCAAGTTCTATCTCCTTGCTTTACAGGGAGGATTGCTATTTTCCCTTTGGCATACTTAGCTGCATCACCTAAACCTAATTCCCAATTACACCACTTTGAGTCAATCGCATCATTTGTAGCTACAAGAATAAACTTATCATACTTGAGAATCTTGTCTTTCAAAATTTCTGCTGTTTTCCCAGAAGTAGTATTTGTCATACCAGCATCCAACCAATCAATATACACACTGATGCCCGAACGTTCAAGCATAGCCTTAACCTGCAGCATCAATGTTCTATCCGTATGCTTATGTGAAAGAAACACTGATGTCTGTGACTGAGATTGAGAAAAGCATCTCATCTCATTTATCGGATATTGTCGGGTTGTATCCGCTATCTGTTGTGCACTAAAATACATATTTCTACTTATTTTGGATATTGATTTCTAATTGCAATTGCTTCCTCTACCAAGCCCTGTATATTCTCAGCAATGTCTTTATAGGCATTGGTGCTAGCTAAATAAGATGGCGAATAAGCCTTACATACACTTGATAGTCTCTTTTCATTATGATTTGCAGCCTCACCTCTCTCTGCTATATAGTTGAAAGTCTTGTCTATAAAGAATTTATCAAATGGATTATCACCCATGAGACTTTGCTTGCCATCCTGGTCTTTTAAGCGATTTATGTATATGCCAACAATACCCTTGCCAGTTTCCCAAGCACGCTTAATCTCATACTTTACCCATTTACGGTCAGCCGTATTTGTACCAATTAGCACTACAACACAGCTTCGATTCTTCATGTTATCATCTATCCACTTCTTGATTGCCGCATCACCTTGTCGCTTCACTGTTTCCCACTGATTGGCACTGGTTGGAGAATTTCCTTCTATTGCACCAATGTTTCTAACTTGCTGAGTTCTCCAAAAGTCATCAGCAAAACAAAAGCTATAAAAAACTTGTCGTTTCATATCAAACCTTTCTTTTAAAATTAATACTGATGCAAAAGTATCTTCAAAGATTGCAGACTTGCTTCATTCTTTCGAGAATTTATTCGTTCTCGCAGAATTTAACAATATTTCTCGCTCTTTCTTTGATCTTCCCTTTCAAATCAAGAGGCTCTAATATCTCGCACCTGTCAGCGTAGGTCATCATAATGGTCTCAAACTCATAGGTAGGAATCAAGTCGAGAGACATGATGGTATAATCATCATGTCTTTCCAACACTCTCTGTGAATGATGAATAGGCTTGGTCTCTATATAATAGTCCGCAGGATGATACACTTTGAGCACAATATGTTGGCATGGCTCATTAAACCTCAATGATACCCCAACAATATTCTTGAAATAGTCATCGACATCACCATCCATTGGAATAAACTTCTCTTTTTCCAGTATCTTATAATCGTCAATTCTATCCAAAGGAACTACGACTATTGGTAACGCTTCACAAACAGTCAGTTCTTTTCCTACCAAAAACCACCTATTATTATATTGGCGCAACTGATAGGGATGGATGATTCTTTCATAAGATGGACTGCCAAACTTATGATACTCCAAAGATACCACACGTTGGGATGCTATCGCATCATACAGAGGGGTGAAGTATTTTAAACCTCGTAAATTCTCATTTTGAGAGAAGCTAACGTATGACGCCTTGGCATGACCTATATTAAAAGTAGATTGCATCTGTGCCAATGTCGCATTCAACCATTCATGATTTGGGAACCCCTTGAATCGGGAAAGCATCTGAATGGTATCAGACAACATTTCAGCTTCACTCTGGCTCATCGGGAGATCCATGATTGAGAAATTCCTATCTGAATAACTATAATAGGCTCTATGCCCATCATATTTCTTCTCCAAAGGTATGCCACCGCCAGCTTGACGCTGCATGAAATGAATGTCTTCACGAATGGTTCGGTCAGAAACAGACGAGCCATCATAATTGTATAGTGCCTCATTGCACGCTTCTACCAAGTCTTCCATATAATAGCGTTTTCTGCTATCTCGAAAGCAACGGTCTAAGACTTTATAGCGTATGTAAGCATTCTTTCCTTGAGCCATAGGAAATCCTATTTAGCGTTTTTATTGTCTTTATTGACTTTTGTGAAGTTTACTGGAGGTAGTATGATACTACCAAGACCTGCCTTCAAGGCGATGTTAGCAATGTGTTCACGAACAAATGGGAAGATGATTGCTGCACCATTAACTCTGCCAAACTCTTCATTGTCTTTTATCTCAGACTCTCCATTTCGACTAAAGACACCAACCATCGTCACCTCTATCTTGTATTGCTCTTCGCCTTGATATGTATTGACAACTGTTGTCTTAAGTTTAACATTCACAATATTATCTTTTGAGCCAACACCTGTCTCAAAAGTAACTTGTTGTTCCGAGTCTTTGAAATTGATATTTCCTCGTCTATAAAACTGAGACTGTGTAAGCAGAATACTATCTACTTTAAAACCCGATTTTGAATTATTTATATTTTCCATTTTAATTAAGCTGCTTGCAATAAATTGTCATCAAAAGACATTGATGTTGTGTCATTATTTAGAACCATGGATTCATTATACAACTCATTAGTTTGAAGTAAATCAAATGTTTCAAAATGAAATGAATCCAAAGACTCACAACTAACTATATTTGATATTTGGAAATCCATAGGAGTGATTGATGGTATTTCAACCTTCTCGTCAGAAGTATTTTCTGCAATCTTCTCTTCCAACATACAATTGGCAGCATACACTTCTCCCTGAATAGTCCAATCAACGTGCTCTATCCCAACGTAAGCATCCTCTGATATGAAACCAACATCCTCACCTGGGATTTCACTGTATGCCTTTACAAAGAAGTCGCTTTCCCATTTGGCAAATTCGTCACTATCAAATACTGATTGTGGCAGAATCTCAACAGTATGAATTTCTGCCAACTCATCGTATTCGTAGCTTACTTTTGCATTTTTGAATGAACCAACGAAAGTCGTCAGTTGCTTTTTCAAATAATCTAAAACTGCCATAATCAATTTCTTTTTAAAATGTCCAATATGTCATTCGCCAATTGAAAAGCCTTTTGGCTATCATTCCAAGAAATACTTTCGTTCTTGTAATCTGCCTTTACACGTAACTTCTTCAAATCAGTATATTTCTTCGAGAAATCATTTATGTCTCTATCTGAGTTAGGTTTTGTTGATTTACCTAATTCTTTCTTAATATAGTTGCTCAAACCTACATGTAAGTCTATTTGTTTTTTATTAATGATAGGGCGAATTTCTTTCTCTTTTTTTCCATTGACAACATAACAGACATGCTCCATATATAGAAGGCAGCTGTAATATGCACTGTGTGGAACAACGGCATATTGACCTCTTTGGTTTGATATTAGGGTGTCAGCTGCATCCAAATAGAGTTCTGATTTATTCTTATAATTGCTGGTCATCATATAACCATTTTATTTCAGCTGCAAAATTAAATGGTAACATTGCAGATGTAGTTCATTCTTTCAAAAGATTTTAGTCTCTACGGAAAATATCTCTCGTATAAACCTTATCCTTTACATCATCCAAACAAGCGTCATAACGGTTGGCGATGATGGCATGGCTCTGTGCCTTGAAGGCTTCGAGGTTGTTTTCTACTCGGCTACCGAAGAAGGTGCTGCCCTCTTCCAAAGTTGGCTCATAGATGACTACCTCTGCACCCTTTGCCTTGATACGCTTCATGATGCCCTGGATGGCTGACTGGCGGAAGTTATCGCTGTTTGACTTCATGGTCAGGCGATAGACACCAATCACACAGTTGTGCTCCTTGCTGGCATCATAGCTGTTGGCATCGGCATAGCTGTAATAGCCTGCCTTCTGGAGTACGGCATCTGCTATATAGTCCTTACGGGTACGGTTACTCTCTACGATTGCCTCTATCAGGTTCTCTGGAACATCGGCATAGTTTGCTAAGAGCTGCTTGGTATCCTTTGGCAAGCAGTAACCACCATAGCCGAAGCTTGGGTTGTTGTAATGGGTGCCGATTCGTGGGTCAAGACCTACACCATCGATGATTGCCTTGGTATCGAGTCCCTTTACCTCGGCGTATGTATCCAATTCATTGAAGTAGCTTACTCGGAGTGCCAGATAGGTATTGGCGAAGAGCTTGACTGCCTCTGCTTCCTTCATGCCCATGAAGAGGGTATCAATGTTCTCCTTGATGGCACCTTCCTGAAGCAGAGCAGCGAAAGTCTTGGCTGCTTCCTTCATCTTCTCTACATCTGTTACTGACTTGATTGCCTCGTTCTCCTCTGCGAACTCCGGGCGCTCGATTATCTTTGGATAGCCCACGATGATACGGCTTGGGTAGAGGTTATCATAGAGCGCCTTGCTCTCACGAAGGAATTCTGGAGAGAAGAGAAGGTTGAACTTCTTCACGCCCTTCTTGGCATACTTCAGATAGAGGCTACGGGTATAACCCACAGGAATGGTACTCTTGATGACCATCACTGCGTCTGGGTTTACCTCCAATACCAAGTCGATGACTTCTTCCACATGGGTTGTATCGAAGTAGTTCTTCACTGGGTCGTAGTTGGTTGGTGCTGCAATCACTACGAAGTCTGCATCCTTATAGGCTGACTTGCCGTCAAGAGTTGCCACGAGGTTCAATGGCTTTTCAGCCAAATACTTTTCGATGTAATCGTCCTGAATAGGAGAAATTTTGTTGTTGAGTTTCTCCACCTTCTCTGGGATTACATCTACTGCTGTTACATGATGGTGCTGAGACAATAGCGTTGCTATACTCAGACCTACGTAGCCGGTACCGGCTACTGCTACTTTTATATCTTTAAAATCTTTCATCTTTACTATATTTTATTATTTTGTTTTCTTATTTGTTTGTTATCTATACTCCCACCGCATGCAATATCCTCCGACTCGTATACAACGATACAACCATCAAGAACAGCATTCGGAAATACAGAAGCAACGTATTCTTCGCTATTCGTTTATTATTTTCTGATGTTTCGGCTCCCACAGATGGCACAGAGAACACAGATTTTTCTTGAACACGAAATTCTCGAATATCACGGATTTTGTTGTTAGCGGTGCTACAACGGTTGGACAAGAATTTGAATGCTACGGATGACGTATTTTTGTCTATCACTTGTATCATATAAGAGAATACATTCTTGCATAAGGTTCGGAAAACCTACTGCGTATATCTGTTTTTCTAAAATCATCCCGTCCTTCTTTACCATTAAAGAAGGCTCCACCTCTCATCTCGGTCTTCTCTCCTCAGGCGAGAAGAAGGAAACCGCCCTACTCGGTGCTCGGAACCGCTACGCTCTAAGGTTGGCGGACCATCAAAGGTCTACGCCAGATTTATGACAGAGAGAATCGTTTTCTCTATGTCGTTGACGGCATTGTAGCATACCGTCACTATAGAAATCTTTGGTTGCATCATATTATTATTTTTCTATTATTCTAAAAAATGCCATTGCTATATCCACGATCAAATGCAAGAACATAATGAGCACTGCAAAAATGACCGCATTACAAACAATCTCAAATAATTGATTATCTATAGCAGACTTCAAAATCGAAGCTATGAAAACACATATAATTCCCAATAGCATTGCCATCATGTTCTCCTTCATCTCCTGCACAACAATTTCAACATTCTTGTTTTGATGCAATTCCTTGTATTTCAACAAAGCATTAGAACAAGCAGAAATAGCCGAAAAATTAAGAGAAAACATTGCGAATGTAAAAGGAAAACTATATTTTAAGAGTGCATCAATATCCTTAGGATTCATCCATTTGACCAAGCATGCTATTAGAAGTCCACATACTAGCCAAAATGAGATGATATATACTTTGTTCATAAGCCATGATTTAAAGTATCTAACAACTTAGAATATGCCATAGGGTCGCCTTGAAAATCAAGTTCTTCCAATTCAAAGCTTTTCGGCCGTTTACCTGTTTTGATTGTTTTCTTCAATCCTTGAATTTTCAAAGAAATAGGTATACCAGAGTTTTCAGAATCATTCGTATAATCTTGAAGGTCTTCATTTTTTTCGTCTAATTCCAAAGACTTACCCTTAAAGACTATTTCTGACTCCGTACTATTAACAACTTTGCTTGTATCACCAAGTAACTCTTTCATCTTTTCGCTAGCTCTGCCTAGATTAGGATAGTGATAAGTAAAGCGAACTTCATTAATACGCCCACGATATTGCTTGACATAATCCCAAAATTCAGAAGCTAAGTTCTGTCTATTCAAAGAAACAGACAAACGATGTTTACATAATATATCATTGAGAGACCTTTCTAGTATGTTGCGAACAGTGTCAGTATTATTAAATGCACGGCTGGCCTCTTCGATAGCTATCACTTGATGTCCAGGTCGATAATCAATTATTACCCCACAGCTAGGCTCATCCTCATCTTTTATCACCTGAAAATTTTTCTCTCGAACAAACGACTTACGATTAGCTAAACGCATAATCATAATGCTGTCATGATGCAATTGAACAGAGTTTTCATAAGTTCTACCATAATGACGATATTTTGCGGAAGTCAAAGCTTCTTCAAAATATTCTAATTTATGAGCCATTATCTCATCACGTACTTGGAGAGTATGCTCAAACAAATCTAGCTGCCTCACTTCAACTTGTGGGGTAAACTGAAACGTATAAACTACATACTTCATATTGAGTTCTTACATAAACATTTCATACTTATTGTCTACAACATCATACCATCCTTCGAACCACCATCAATGAAGCGGATTTTTGTTAGTACTTAATTTAGGGCATAGCCCTTTGTATAGGTACTTTTACAAATGCCTATATGTTGAGTTGTTAAAAATTTTACTTGTTTATTAACTATTAAATAGGGATATTCAGTAAATAGCTAACTAATTATTTGTCAG
>ULTT01002827.1_pt1 | contig 18295 bp, 15 predicted proteins | sample 1957831 | NCBI WGS metagenome assembly ULTT01 (sample SAMEA4835740, study PRJEB28245) | human gut metagenome | biome: gut microbiome; material: fecal sample | place: Denmark | collected 2008 | reverse complement strand
TTATAAAATAATACAGAAAACGGCCTAATGACCGATTTGGGTTAAATAAGCTGTTGTAAAAAATCACATCATACTACCTAATGACCGTTGGGGGTTAAAATACGTAGACAAGCAAACTGACTCTTGAAAGGCCTCTGAAAATCTTGCAAAAATCTTGCATTTACCATTTTATCGCGAATGCAAGATTTTTGCAAGATTATTTTTTATCGCACAAACGCCCATTTTATCTATCTTTGCCGCAAATTCTTATACAAATTATTAAAATATGGAAAAGAAAAAAGGAATGCTGATAGCAGCTATTCTATTTGCTACTACAGCAAATGCAGCAACAGAAGTAAAAATCTATGAAACGGGATCACGTCCAGGTACACATAATTATACCATCCCGATTGTAAGTTCCGACGGCGACGATGTAACCATCAAGTCCGACAGCACCATAACCGATATGACCGTTGTCATCCGCGACCAGTATGGTAATGTAATGCACCAGTCCACCCAGACCGTCGGTCCGGCAGAGACAACGCTCTACGTTCCTGATACAGACGGTGACAGCGAAAAGACAACCATCGACCTGTATTATGATAGGAGACATCTGAGCGGAACGTTCGATGAATAATCTTTATTTTTCAGTCTGACAGACTCTAAAAACTGGATGAAAGAATAAAAAACATCCGACATCGAGTACAACTTGTAATTAATATTCGTATATTTGCAACAAAGAACTATAAACATATAGCATATGAGATACATTTTGCCATTTTTGCTTTTGCTTCTTTCCATGAATGCGAAAGCACAGGATTATCTTCCGGTTCTTACAGAAGGTAAAGTATGGAATTGCCTGTACAAGGATCTTTCCCTGTCGGGTAATGATCCGATAAAGTTTCAGATCAGCGTTGCTGGCAATGCTGTAGTGGATAACAAAAACTGCAAGAAACTGCTCTTCCATTATCCTGGCGGTGAACGTAAAGACTATACCGTCAATGCCTATGAGGAAGGCAAGAAGCTCTATGCCTACTATTATGACGGTGGCGAGGCTCCGACCTTGCTGATAGACTTCAACCTTAAGAAAGGTGACGAGAGGCAGGATGACGAACAGTGGTATAAGGTGCTGGATGTAGACTCCGTCACTGCAGGCGACAACGTAAAGCGTCTTCGTCTGAAGATAGACGGTGGAAGCAACACAGAGAAATGCACTTACTGGATAGAGGGCGTCGGTGCTACGGAGGACAACTGGGTGACGCAAGTCCCCCGTCCTACAAACGGTGAGACCAAAATGCTTGAGTCCTGCTATGACAATGGAGTGTGCATATTCCAGAACGACAAGCTTCCTGACTACATGAAGTCCGGCATAACGTCTGCACGTACAACGAAGGCTATGGACGGCAAGGAATATGACCTTTCCGGTTGTACAATAAGTGGAAGCCGACATGCCGGAGTGGTAATAAAGAACGGTAAGAAGATTCTGAAATAAGACTGTTCGTTTTTTTTTATAAGCGAAGGAAATGTGACAGATATTGAATAAGGTATGGTGGTCCGCCTGGGTTCTGCATTGGTGTGTGGGACTTGGGCGGACTGCTTTATATAAATATTAATAAAAAAACAGACTTTGCTTTTCATATTAAAAATTATTATTACCTTTGTATAAGCTAAGCGGCACCTCAGGATAAGAAATAAAAAATTTTATTTCGTTCTCCACTCGGTTTGCATTACCTTTGCATAAGGTAAGCGGCACCTCAGGATAAGAAATAAAAAATTTTATTTCGTTCTCCATTCGGTTTGCATTACCTTTGTATAAGGTAAGCGGTACCGCAGCATAACAAATACAGTAATAACTATGAAACTTTCCTTTAAACAGACCAGAATAATTCTAATAACAGCATTATTTATTATAGTAGTATTCTGTTTATACAAACACTGCGAAACACGAAGCCACGAATACCCTAAAGAACTGATGGAAACAGATTTGCTATGCGAAAGGAATACAGACAGCGCGAAAATCATAATAAAAGGAATAGCAAACAACAAGATACAAGGCAACGATGCAAAATGGTATTTCAGATTTCTGAAACTGAAATGCAAGGTGAAATCCAACGAAAGCATCTCGGATGACTCCGAGATAAAGGAACTGCTCAGACACTATGAACATTCCGACGAAAAGAATATCCTGTCGCAAGTATATTATTGCGCAGGATGTATATACGGTGCTCTCGGAGACCAACCACAGGCAATAGATTATTTTTACAAGACACTGGAAACCATACAGAATGACAATGAGAACTGGCTAAAGGCACTGTGCTATTATCAATTAGGCAACAGGTATTCATTGCAGGACTTATATGCAGAAGCTCTTCCATGGCAAGAGAAATCGCTAAAGGAACACATGAAAAGCAACAATCTGATTCGCAGCATATACGACTATGAAGAACTGGCATGGACAGAAGGAAACCTGGGAAATACGGAACGGGCACTAAAATATATTCTTGAAGCAAAGAAAACAGCACTTTCCATCAACGACACTACCATCCTTCCGGAAATTGAAGGACAGATAGCCATCCATTATCTGAAATCCGACTCGCATAAGCTCGCAAAGAAACATATTGACAATGCGCTACGGTGGAAGAAAGAGAACAACAATGAACTCTTCAACATAGCTCTGGAAATATATTCTCAGCTTGACATCGAAGACAAGTCCAAAGAGTATTGTGACTCCATATTAAAACGCGGAAACATATTCGGGAAGGAATATGCATACTGGTGGCTTGCAAAACACTATATCCGAAACAATGACTATAAAGCAGCACTAAGCGCAATAGAACAGCACAAGATATATTCCGACTCCACAAAAAAGAGAACGGCTGCAGAGGCGTCTGCAAAGGCTGACGCCCTATACTACTACGGACTGAGGGAGAAAGAGAATATGCTGCTTCAGAAGAAAAACGCTACGGCAATGATATATCTTACCATTGCCGTATCTTCATTTATCGTATGTCTTTTACTCTTTATCCTATTCTATTTTAGAGCAAAGAACAAGAAAGAGCAGATGGAAAGCAGATGTCATCTGCTGGATGAAATACAGAAAAAAGAGCAAGAGAACAACGAGAATGTCATCCGAAGAAAGGAAGAAGAAATAACAAACATCAAGAAGCAGCTGTCGGAGATTAAAGAAAAAAACGAACAGAAACGCATAGAGCTCGAAAAGAAATTAACATACAAGGAATATGGTTTGCAGAATATCGCCTTCGACAACAAGCAGAAAGAACTCTGCGAATACGAACTGCTGAACTCAAGACTCTACAAAGAAGCAAGAATATGTGCAAGAGATGACTCTGAGAGGAAATTCAAGAACTGGAACGAATTTGAAAGAATGATTTACAATATATATCCCGGCTTTGAAGAGAAGCTGCAACATTTCAGGAAGATGAACGATATCGAACTGAAGGTGTGTCTGTTGATACGTGCCGGCTTTAACTCTTCTGCCATTGCCAATATAACATTCAGATCACAAAACACGATATATTCCATCTGCAAACGGCTGTATAAAAAGAACTTCGACCAGGATGTTGCATCAAGCGAATGGGAGAATTTGATAAGATCGATTTATTAATTATATATAACATTCACAAGGAAAACACATACCGGCTTATATATATACCTATTATTATATATATACCGCAAGAGGATAGTTTTTTATTAAGTCGGAGCCTTTCGCTTTGTCATGTCATAAAAATCCACTAACTTTGTCCGTCCTATTAAGAACACGGAACAATTGTAAACCGATATATACATTATGGCATTAATAAAATCAATAAAGGGTCTTACTCCTAAATGGGGCAAAGACTGCTATTTCAGCGAGAACGCCACTATCGTGGGCGAAGTGACAATGGGCGACGAATGCTCTATATGGTTTAACGCTGTGCTCAGAGGCGACGTGGCTCCGATTACCCTCGGCAACAGGGTGAACGTGCAGGACGGCTCCTGCATACACGTTACCAACAAGATTGGTCCTACCGTGATTGAAGACGACGTGACGATTGGTCACAACGCCACGGTACATGCCTGCACCATACGTAAAGGCGCACTCATCGGCATGGGCTCTACGGTGCTCGACAATGCCGTCGTGGGAGAAGGTGCCGTAGTGGCTGCCGGAGCTCTCGTTCTCGGAGGCACCATAATAGGAGAACACGAGATATGGGGCGGCGTACCTGCCAAGTTCATCAAAAAGACCAAGCCAAACCAGGCGGAGAGCTTCGCGCAGCACTATGTGGAGTACTCCAAGTGGTATCTGGAAGAAGACGAGAAATAAAAAGACGGGGAAAAAGACAAGCACATGGAAAAGACCCTGTATATCGACATCATACTGCCGCTGCCGCTGAACAGCCTGTTTACCTATTCCGTGCCCAAGGGCATGGAGCAGGAGGCAGAGAGCGGATGCCGTGTGCTTGTGCCTTTCGGAAAGTCGAAGCTTACGGTGGGACTTATCGTAAGGAGCCACGACCGTAAGCCAGACTTCAACGTGAAGGACATCGAGAGGGTGCTCGACAAGGAACCTGTGGTGACACAAGGTCAGCTGAAGCTTTGGCAATGGGTGGCGGAATACTACATGTCGCCGATTGGCGATGTGTTCAACGCTGCACTGCCTGCCGGACTGAAATCGGAGGACGGATACAGGGCGAAAACAGAAACATACGTCACGCTGCCTGAGAACCTTCGCCATGAGCAGGCGCTGCATGTAGCCTTCGGCATATTGAAGAGGGCATTGGCGCAGCATAAGACCTTTGCCACATATCTGAACATGTCGCATTGGGACACTATAGTGGGCGACTGTCCTGACGAGAAGATTGTGGAGGTGACAAAAGACGAGCTCATGAACGAGGCTCATGCCACGGCAGGAGTGATGCGCCAGCTTTTCGAAAAGAAATTCCTCGTCACCTACGAGAAAGAGGTGGGCAGGCTGAACCGCGGCGGAGAGCCTCATCTCGACAACATAAAGACTCTGTCGGAAGCGCAGCAGGAGGCTTACAACCAGATCCTGTTCCAGTTTCTGAAGAAGAAGGTGGTACTTCTGAGGGGAGTCACCTCAAGCGGAAAGACAGAGATATACATCCATCTCATAAAGCAGGCTCTCGAACGCCACGAACAGGTGTTGTATCTCCTGCCGGAGATTGCCCTCACGGTGCAGATAAGACAAAGGCTGCAACGTGTGTTCGGCGACCGCCTCGGAATATATCATTCCAAATATTCGGATGCCGAAAGGGTGGAGATATGGAAGAAACAGCTCTCCCCCACTCCATACGACGTTATCCTCGGAGCACGCTCCGCCGTGCTGCTGCCGTTCAACAACCTCGGACTCGTAATCATCGACGAGGAGCATGAGACATCGTTCAAGCAGCAAGACCCTGCACCACGCTACCATGCCCGCAGCGTGGCGATAATGCTTGCCCAGCAGTTCGGAGCCAAGACTCTGCTCGGCTCGGCAACGCCGTCGGCGGAGAGCTGGAACAATGCAGAAACAGGGAAATACGGACTGGTGGAACTCGACCAACGCTTCAAGGGTATTGAACTGCCTGAGATAAAGGTGGTGGACGTGAAGGACATGCAGAGGCGCAAGATGATGTACGGTCCTATATCACCGCTGCTGCTTGAGACAATGCAACAGGCACTGGCTGAGGGCGAACAGGTGATACTGTTTCAGAACCGTCGTGGCTTTGCTCCAATGATTGAATGCAGAGTGTGCGGATGGGTTCCGAAATGCGAGAACTGCGATGTCAGCCTGACACTGCACAAGAACATGAATCTGCTGACGTGTCACTACTGCGGATATACCTACCCCGTGCCGAAACAATGTCCCAACTGCGAAAGCGACGACATTCGCCCATACGGCTATGGCACGGAGAAGATAGAGGAGAAGATTATGGAACTGTTCCCCGGTGTGCCCGTAGCACGAATGGATCTCGACACCACCCGTTCACGCAATGCCTATGAGAGGATAATAAATGACTTCTCTGCCGGAAGGACAAAGATTCTTATCGGCACGCAGATGATAAGCAAAGGACTGGACTTCGACCACGTCCGTGTGGTGGGAATACTGAATGCCGACTCTATGCTCAACATCCCTGACTTCAGGGCTTATGAGCATGCCTTCACCATGATGTCGCAGGTGGCAGGCAGAGCAGGAAGGAAGGGAAAGCGCGGACTCGTCATCCTGCAGACAAAAGACGTGGAGCAGCCGGTGATAAAACAGGTGGTGGACAACAACTGGCGCGACTTCTATTCCCTGATGCTCGCCGAACGCAGTCTGTTTCACTATCCCCCATTCTACCGATTAATATATGTATATCTGAAGCATAAGGACGAGGACCGTGTTGACACTGCCGCCTTGGAGATGGGTGGACGGCTGAGACAGTGGTTCGGAGCGAGAGTGCTTGGTCCCGACAAACCGTCGGTATCTAAAGTGCGCACTCTCTTCATCCGCAAGATAATGTTGAAGTTGGAAACAGGCATAGACATAAGGAAGGTTCATCAGTGTCTGCATGCCGCCCAGCAACAGATGGAACAGGACAAACGATATACCTCCCTGCAGATATACTACGACGTAGACCCAAGCTAACCTTCCAACATTCTTCCGACAAACAGAAACAAACATCAATCTCCGGCTCTCTCATATCGACAGAGAGCAGGGGATTATGCTATTTTATGCAACCAGTTAATATTTTTTAACCCATACGGTTCAAACGTATCGTATTTGGAGTCAAACGGTTTTATGAAAGGTTCAAATGACTAAAGCGGACAGGAATGACGCTTTTTCCGTTTTATGACAACAAGCAAGAGACATAAAATAATTTATCAAAACGTATCAACGTATTGTTTTTTTTTATAACTTTGTGCATGTAAATGATACACACAAGACTTTGTATCCAACATATTTAACAATAAAAAATTGAATCATTATGAAAAAGAAAATCATGAAGATTGCACTTGCCATCGCATTCCTGGCTATGCCAGCAGCATGTCCGGCACAAGGAATCTTAGGAGCAATTCTGCAAGCAACACAACAAGTTCTGCAACAAAGCTTGCAACAACAGCAACAGGTCCAGCAACCACAGCGACAAAACATAAGCCCCAATGACAACGATGCTATTCTAAGAGAATGGGAAAAGAGACACGGAAGCAACCAGAGTAGCAATCAAAACAGTACTCAAAACTATAATTCAAATGGTTACAATTTCGAGAACAACCCTCTTTCCGGAGGTCTTCTAATAGACGACACCTATTACATTGACGAGAACGGCAACAAGATTAGATACGGTCTGGACAGCGGAAGCACTTTAAACAGCAGTTCCACGACAAGAAAGTCCTCTTCGTCTTCAAACCGCACTTGCGGACGCTGTGGTGGAAACGGCGGATGTCCTACATGCGGCAATACAGGCAAGGTGCTCAACACTATGTATGGCGGGCGCACCTACTCCACCTGTACCACCTGCCACGGCAGAAAGGTTTGTCCAAGCTGTGGAAGATAATTCAACAGAAAGGAATGAATAAACCAAACATATTAACAATAAAAAATCAAAAACACTTATGAAAAAACTTTTAATGTTAGCAATGGCTCTGACAATGTCTTTGCCATTATTGTTCACATCGTGCAGTGATGATGATGACGACGACAACGGCGGAAGTGGCAGCGGAAGTTCAAAGGTGAGCCTCAAGATTGACGGTCAGAAGGCAGACTTCGGTTATATTTACTGGAACACAGACCCCGAGCTTTCACACAACGGCAAGACCTACTATCAGTTGGAGTTCTGGAGTTTCGACTTCTATGGTAAAAAGATACCAAGCAAGATGTCGATGTTCTATATCGGCTTCTATGCCGACGGCAGCGAGAGTGTTCTTCCTACTGGAACATTCAGCGATTACGACCTGTCTGGCGCTTTGAATGCTTCACAGAGCGATCCGGAAGGACTTTATATTGAGGAAGACGAGAGCAAGAGCGGAAAGCTCATAATCAGTAAGGATGGCAACAATTACAGCATAACCATCGATCCGCTCTATATATTGTCTGGCGATGATGAAGCCCATTTAACCACAACGCCGACATCTCTGAAATACACAGGCAAGTTGCCAAAAGCTCCAAGACAGAGTTGGGATGACTAACACCACTCCGTAACAACAAAAGGAATAAACAAAGCAATATAATAATCCCCGGCACCATCTCATCACGAGACTGCCGGGGATTCTACTTTTTCTATTGCATTACAAGACCAACTGCTTTGCCCATTCCGGAACGTCGTCAATATACTGTTTGAACACCTTTCCATCAACCGTTCTATAAAGCAAACGCGGCAAATGGTCCTCTATCGAATTATCATAGATGTATGCACGGTCGACAAAACTTATTGCCTCGCTGGCATTGACTAAAGACTTATAATACCTTGAGATGATTTTTGATATCGGAACCTCATGTCCACCTTCAAGGAATCTCTTGGTTATTCTTGCCACATTTATTTCAGGAGTATCAGTACATACAAAGAAAAAACGAATGAAGAAACCCATCCGATGAGCTTTCTTCAAGAATTCAAGCTTTTCATCCGATGAAAAAACAGTTTCAAATACAAAATCCTGCTTACTTTCAAGACATTTGTAACGCAATTCCGTAGAATAACGTGCAGCCTTTAAAACTGCTTCTGATGAATTCCAATCCCCAAACTTCTCTTGAGCTATATTGTCGGGATTTATATATAAACAACTTTCCGTCCATTCATTCGACAGCAGCTGTATGGTCGTAGAGGTTTTACCGGAACCATTCGGACCGGCAACAACACACAATACGGGCTTTGTCAACTTACTCATAATCTCATTCCATGCGCCGCTTTGCGCCGTGCGATTTCAGCTTTGGCGGCATTAAATCTTTTATCAAGTTCTTCTTTTGCTCTGAGCGTTGACTGGCATGCCGATTTCTGAACTGCAAGCATTATGGCTTCCAGCATCTCATCCGTCGGTTCCTCTGCTGAATTCAATCTGTATGATCTAAGCTCTTCTTTTGACATTGCAACGAATCGTTTAAAGTTCCAATTAATTATATCAATGCGAAGATAATGCAAATGAGCGCAATGAAAGTTTACTTTCAAATTGCCGAGTGCAGCTTATCTTATGCAAAGATAAGATATTTTTCAATACACTGTAGTAATACAAGCAAAATAAATTGCCATTATTCCTACAGCACACACCCACAAAGACATACGTAGCAATATAATAATCCCCGGCACCATCTCATCACGAGACTGCCGGGGATTCTACATTCTATTAAATATGTGTGTTTTAAAGAGTAGTTTCTTAGAAGTCGATGTCGAGACCTATTCCGAACACATCGTTGTTACGCGTATAGTCGGCAGTATAGTTCAACTGCTCTGATACCTTCTCGGTAGTCTTCTTGTGCTTATAGAACGTGTGGAAATAAGCCACGTTAAGAGCCATCTTGTCAGAGAGCTGAATCTTTGTGCCAAGACCAACAGAGTTGGAACTTACTACGAAAGACTTATCCTCCATAGACTCTTCCGATAGACCATAGTTGGTGCTCTGCCATCCGGCACTTACAGTAACAGCCTTGTTGATGTCATACTCCGCACCGGCGTTATACTCAAGAGTACCGCGCTTCAACATCTTATGACGGTCAACACGCTCCTTTGAGCCGTCAGCCTTAGTCCAGTTGTAACCGGAAGTAGCCTCTTTGTCGTCGAACCAATGGAAACCGACATTAATGCGAAGAGCATCTATCGGACTATAGCCAACACCAAGAGTGAGCAGAGCAGGAATGTCACCAGCATCCTTATGATTCTGGTCCGGGTCATACTCAGCTATAAGCTCATTGATGTTCTCCTTTGCCTGATTGATGGAAGGAGCGATAGCCTGAAGCACCTGTACTGGAACACCTGCAGCAGCAAGGTTAGCACCAATGTTGTTCAACTTAGTGACAGGAGTGATTACCGTACCCTGATTTACCAGACACAGATGCGTCTTGAACTCATACTTTGCAGAGAAGTTCCATTTGCCAACCTTATAGTCAATGCCGAGAATCGGTGTGAAGCCATAACCATTCTGGTCGGTATTCAATTTAATGTCCGAACTCTCCGGGTCATTACTGTCAACGATAGTGGAAAGAGGAAGCTTAGCGCCATTAGCACCAACAAAAGCAATGTTCTTTACATATCCATAATAGTTGCAGGTAGCATACACACCACGAAGACCTGCAAAAACAGAGAGATTGTCGTTGATGCGGTAAGCAGCACCGGCAGAAAGACCATAATAATACTGACGTCCACGCATAAAGCTCTCGTAGGTATAGGCATAGCCACCCATCTGACCTGTTGCAGGATTCGCTATATTAGGATTGGTTGGCAACATGCCACCAAGATACGGTGCCAAAGAATTACCAAGGAAGCCGATATTTGCCACTACACGTTCGAAAGAGCCCAGTCCGTCGTCGAACTTACATTTACCACCGCCACCGGTGAGGGCGAAGTTAGCTTGGAAAGACCATTTGCCCTTATTGTATGCATACTGGAAAGAAGGTATTACAGGAGCAAAAGCCTTGCCCTTGAAAGTTCTGTCGGCAGAAGGATCATTGGCATTGTAATTGAAAAACGCATAAGAGTTGTCGATAGTACGAGTCTGCCACGCCGTCTGAAGGTTGATACTAAGATGGTGTCCCTCCTTCATGAAAGCCACTCCGGCAGGATTGTAATATACACCATCGATGCCGATAGAAGCCTCACGGCTCATCATTCGGTTGAAGGCGATGTTCTGGTTGGTGTTAGTAAGCAGACCACCTGCATTAGCAGCAATAGCTGATGCTGTCATAAATACTGACAAGCAAACATTTTTTAAATTAATCATTTATCCAAAAATACTTTTTAATACAAATTGGCTGCAAAGGTAAATTATTTGTTCTGTATTTCGGATAAAATAAATATTTGTTTAACATTGCTTAACCACAAAACATACCATTTTTGCGCATAACAAAAGGTTTGTGCAAGAATATCGATGCACAAACCTTATTATATATATATAGTATTTAGAATCAGTCAGAGACTATTTCTTAAGTTCCGGATAGCTGACCCTTGTATGGTAAATGGACTTCAGTCTTTCTATAAGAACCTGTTTTGCCACGCCAACGTCACGGAAGGTAATCGGACAATACTCATAGAAGCCGTCTTTCATCTGCTGGTCAACAATCTTATTTACCAGATTACTGATGCTTACCTCTGTATATTCAGGCAAGGAACGAGCAGCAGCCTCAACAGAGTCAGCCATCATAAGAATAGCCTGTTCTCGGGTGAAAGGGTTTGGACCAGGATAGGTGAAGAGCGAATCATCGATAGGCTCATCGGGATGCTCGTTTTTATATGACACATAGAAATACTTTGTCATGCCCGCACCATGATGGGTACTGATGAAATCCTTTATGACATTAGGCAGGTTGTATTTCTCTGCCAGCTTCAAGCCCTCGGTAACATGGTTAATGACAATATGTGCCGCATCTATCCTCGACATCTTATCAAGAGGATTGTTGCCGTTCTGGTTTTCGGTAAAGAACGCCGGGTCTTGCATCTTGCCAATGTCATGATACAGGGCACCGGTACGTACGAGCTGTGCCTTTGCACCTATCTTTTCCGCTATGGCAGAAGCCAAGTTGCTTACCATTATTGAATGTTGGAAGGTGCCGGGAGCCACCTCACTCAATCTACGGAGCAGGTTCTTGCTCGTATTGGAAAGCTCGATAAGCGTCACGTTGGATATGAAGCCGAACGTCTTTTCTATGATAAGCATCAGTGGATAGGCAAAGAGCAGGAGTATACCGTTTATGATAAAGTACTTGTACATACTGTTGTCAACGGTGGAGAACGTGTTGTCGGTCATCAGCTGCATGGCGAAATATACGGCACAGATGGAAAGCGTGACAAGAAGGGCTGTCTGGAACAGCTGCGCACGTTGCGACAGTTCCCTCAAGGAATATATCGCCACCAGTCCAGCCACAAGCTGTACGATGATGAACTCATACTGGTATTTCACCGCCGCCGCACACAACATTACCATAACCACATGGGCAAGGAACGCCGTCCGGGAGTCCATAAATACCCTTATAAATATAGGTGCAATGGCAAACGGCAGGATATACACGCTGAAGAGGTTGTGCTCTATCATCAACGACACCAGAATAGGGAAGATGGTTATCATGGTATAGAGCATTGCGATACTTCTCGGTTTGCTGAAATAATCCTTGCGGAAGAGACCGAGATATATCGTGAACAGTATTATGAACAAGGAGACGAATATCAACTGACCGGCTATTGTCGAAGGCACCGTCGTATCGCTTGCACTACGACGCTGCGTCTCTTTCTCAAAAGAACTCAGTACCCTGTAGGTATAGTCATCAACGATTTCACCACGGTCGATAATCTTCTGTCCCGACAACACCATGCCGCTTGCAAGAGGTATCTGCCCGAGCAAGTCATTCTTTTCCGCTTCACTTCTATCCTTGTCATAAACGATATTTGCCTCTATATACTCATTGAGATTGCAACGCTGCAGCAAGGCACGATGCGGCTGCAGCCTCTCATCCTGGAAAATCTGCTCATAGGCACTCATCGTGGAAAGGAGTCTGTTCACCTTTGTGCTCACGGCAGTCTTGCCATCCACGATACGTACCACCGCAGTAGTATCCTTAGCCATAGAAGAAAACTCCGACGTGCCCATAATACCCGTCTGATACAGTTGATGGAGTTTGTCGGCAACAATGGAAGTATAGTTCATCGGCAAACCTGGTATGCCGGTCTTGAAGTCCTGAAAGAAACGTGTCAGCTGTCTGTTCTCCGTCTGGGTGTTAAGATTGAAATAGGGTTCAAAATTCCTCATCAAGCTGTCACGCTCTGCCTTTATAGCCTCATCCGTTTTGTATATAGGAAAATCGAACTTTGCTATAAGCGACCCGTACATCCATGGCTTGCCAACATCATAGCGGAACTGCGGTCCGCTGTTCCTCGGAATAAACCACACTATAATGGTCACGGAGATGACAATAAGCAACACACGGCTCATTATTTTTCTCCACTGATGCTTCTCTGATATATTGAATTTATTCATAGTTATATATTAAAGTGGACATACTTTCCGCATACCAAGCGGCCTTAATTTTCCTTTTACTCTGCGAAAATACAAAAAATAATACAACAATTGGTAAAAAAGTTGTATTTTTGCACATCTTATAGTTTTAAATAACATAATAAGAGGTATAACAGAGCAAATAAAAAACAATTTTATCTATAGATAGAGAAATGTCAGAAAGAAAAGTAAGAGTGCGTTTTGCACCAAGTCCAACAGGCGCTTTGCACATCGGTGGTGTGCGTACAGCATTGTATAATTATCTTTTTGCCAAGCAGCATGGTGGCGATTTTGTCTTCCGTATCGAAGATACAGACTCCAACCGTTTCGTGCCTGGAGCAGAGGAGTATATTATAGAATCATTCAAATGGCTCGGAATAAAGTTTGACGAGGGTGTCAGCTTCGGAGGCGAACACGGTCCATACCGCCAGAGCGAACGCCGCGACATCTACAAGAAATACGTCAAGCAACTCCTTGATGAGGGCAAAGCATATATCGCTTTCGACACTCCAGAGGAACTTGAAGCCAAGCGCAACGAGATAAAGAACTTCCAGTATGATGCCCACACCCGTATGCAGATGCGCAACTCTTTGGCTATGCCGAAGGAAGAGGTTGACGCTTTGATTGCCGACGGCAAGCAGTATGTCGTACGCTTCCTTATCCAGCCGGGCGAAGACATTCATGTAAACGACATGATTCGTGGCGATGTTGTCATAAAGAGCGACATCCTCGACGACAAGGTGTTGTATAAGAGTGCGGACGAACTGCCTACATATCATCTGGCGAATATCGTTGACGACCACTTGATGGAGATAACCCACGTTATCCGTGGTGAGGAATGGTTGCCAAGTGCTCCGCTCCATGTTCTTCTATACAGAGCCTTCGGTTGGGAAGACACCATGCCACGCTTTGCACACCTGCCGCTGCTGCTCAAGCCGGACGGCAAGGGAAAGCTGAGCAAACGCGACGGAGACAGACTGGGCTTCCCGGTATTCCCATTGGAATGGCACGACCCGAAGACCGGCGATGTGAGCAATGGTTTCCGCGAGAGTGGATATTTCCCGGAGGCTGTGATAAACTTCCTTGCATTGCTGGGATGGAACCCTGGCACAGAGCAGGAACTGTTCTCACTCGACGAACTGGTAGAGGCTTTCGACATCTCGAAATGCAGCAAGGCGGGCGCACGCTTCGACTATCAGAAGGGAATATGGTTCAACCATGAATATATCCTACGCAAGAGCAACGAAGAGATTGCAGCCCTGTTTGCACCTATCGTTGCCAACAACGGTATAGACGAGTCAATGGAACGCATCACAAAGGTTGTGTCCATGATGAAAGACCGTGTAAACTTCGTAAAGGAGCTTTGGCCTCTATGCTCTTTCTTCTTCATCGCTCCAACCGAGTATGACGAGAAGACCGTACGCAAACGCTGGAAAGAGAATTCCGCTGAGGTAATGACAGAGCTTGCCGACGTTATAGAAGGCATCGGCGACTTCTCAATCGAGAACCAGGAGAAGATAGTTATGGCATGGGTTGAAAGCAAGGGTTATAAGCTTGGCGACGTAATGAACGCCTTCCGTCTTGCTCTTGTAGGCATCGGCAAGGGTCCTGGCATGTTCGACATCACAGAGTTCCTCGGCAAGGAGGAAACCCTGAAGAGACTTAGAAAAGCCATTGAAGTGCTGAAATAAAAACAACAAATAAGTAGGTCGTGTACAATATTATAATATACATATACCTTCTTGGTGTAGCTATAGCAAGCCGTTGGGACGGAAAGATACGCAAGATGTGGCGCGGAGAAAGGGATGCTTTCGATGTGCTGCGCCAGAAGGTTGACCCAAGTGCGAAATATCTGTGGTTCCATGCAGCATCGCTCGGCGAGTTCGAACAAGGACGTCCTATCATGGAGCGCCTCCGCAAGAGCCACCCGGAATACAAGATTCTGCTTACGTTCTTCTCCCCTTCGGGATATGAAGTGAGGAAGAACTACGAGGGAGCAGACATTATATGCTACCTGCCTCTCGACACACCATTGAACGTGCGACGTTTCTTCAGAATCATACATCCGGAGATGGCATTCTTCATAAAGTATGAGTTCTGGTGGAACTATATGACATATATGAAGAAGCACGACATACCGGTGTATAGCGTGAGCAGCATCTTCCGTCCGCAGCAGGTATTCTTCCGCTGGTATGGCTACAGCTACCGCCGAGTATTGAACTGCATAGAGAAGTTCTTTGTGCAGAACGAGAAAAGCCGTCAGCTGCTTGCCACTCTCGGCATTACCAATGTTGAGATAACAGGCGACACACGCTTCGACCGTGTGCTTGAGATAAAGCAGGCTGCAACAGCAAAGGCTGCCGACATGCCTATCGTAGATGCCTTTGCCAAGGGCTATAAGGTGTTCGTTGCAGGCAGCAGCTGGCCGCCAGATGAAGACATCTTCATCAGATATTTCAATGAGCATAAGGACTGGAAGATTGTCATCGCCCCTCATGTAATCGGCGAAGACCATCTGCAGCAGATTCTGTCGAAGCTGAACCGTACTGCGGTAAGATACACCAAGACCACACCGGAGGAGGCTGCCAAGGCAGACTGTCTGATTATCGACTGCTTCGGACTGTTGTCAAGCATATACTCATGTGCCAAGGTAACATACGTTGGCGGTGGCTTCGGTGTCGGCATACATAACGTGCTTGAAGCTGCGGTATGGAACGTGCCGGTTATCTTCGGGCCTAACAACAAACGCTTCCAGGAGGCTCAGGAGTTGCTTGCCGTCAAGGGCGGTATGGAGATAAACACTTACGAAGACTTTGCGAAGCTGATGAACCGCTTCGACACAGACGCCGAGTATCTCAAGACCTCGTCCGACGCTGCAGGAAGCTATGTAAAGACAAAGGCAGGATCTGCCGACAAGGTTATTAAGGGAGTAGGTCTTTAAAGACGGATAAGCCTTGGATAAGTAAGACGGAATCACCAGCTTACTTGTAATCCTGTCAACTCGTTTACTTGTCTACTCGTCAACAGAACAACACCACAATCCCCGACATTCTTTCTGTCATCTACAGAGAATGTCGGGGATTATTATATTTATACTTTCCCAATGACGCTAATCAATATTTACCGACAGCGAAATACTTGGCGTGAGGACTGCTCAGATACAATCCGCATGTTGAGCTTTGAGGATACATCGCTCCATTCTCTGTCAGTTGAATACTAAGAGCCTTGAAATCGAGCAGACGGCTCAAAGGGAATATAAGTCTTTGGTCGGGCAACGACTGAATACAAAGGAACAAATATTATATCAAAAAGCTTACATTTTACAACACAAAAACGATATTATTAACAAAAGTGCACGGTCTGCAAACAAGTTGACGAAGAGACAAGTTGACAAGGAGATTTGCATTATCCTTTTATAAAACACAAACTAAGATTATAAAAGGAAGTACTTATCTCCTTGTCTACTCGTATCTCGTCTACTTGTCTACTGGTCCACAGGAATGCTTATCCAGTTCTCCGTATTTGTTCAGCACGCTTATTGCCACGCCGAAGATTCCTTTAACGAACTTGTCGGAAGTCACCTGTTGCATTTCCTTCAATCCTTCTGCGCATAGCTGTTTCTCTGCCAATGACATCTGCGCACCTTTTTTCTTGCAGAGGTCGAGGATGGAGTTGGCAAGTCCGGTAAGGACAGTGGATGCGCCATCGCCTTTCACCATACGCAGATTTTTCAAGTAGGCTACACGCAGGTTGCCGAACTGCTGGATGGGGTCGATATTCTTGGCTGACTTGCCCATACCTGTCACGTTGCCATCCTCGTCGAGTTCCATGGTGTTTCCCTCGCCGTCGTCAATAAGAATGGAGCCATCGCCACGGACTATGACGCTTTGTGTGTCAGTCAACAGTTCTGTCTTCTTGCCCCCATTATCAAATATGTATCCATTCAGGCCTTTTCCTCTTAGCTTCTTCGACATCTCGGCAAGAGCCTTCAGCTGTTTAAGGTCGTTCAGTTCCACAGCAGCTGAGTCAAAGTCTTTTAAAGCACTCTGATAGTCGGCAATGCCGCCATACGTCAGAAGACTCTTGTCGCGCTTTACCTTCTTCGGGTCCAGACTAAATATTTCCACCACGGTGCCTTCCACGTTCTTCCCTTTCTCGTGCCATTCCAGTCCGTACACATAGCGGTAGTCAGGCTTTTCCTTGCTTGCAAAGAACATGAAGAGATAGTTGCGCCCCGACTTGTAAGTGGGCCATCCGAGGCTCATGCTCTTTTCGAGATTGGCTCCATAGACGATAAGCTTGTTGCTCTTGGAAGTATCGTTGGCTTTCTTCACAAACACATCGTAGGCTTCCGACGCATCCTGATAGAACGCCTTTTCGAGGAAATCGAGTTTCTTCTCCTCTTTCTTCGGCAGACGGAACTGATATACAGTACTGTAAGCTCCCTTTGGACTCTTCTCGTTCGACTGGCTCCACACTCCGTATTTCCCTTCTCCCGCACCGAATACCTTGATGGCATTGGCGATGTTCTTCTGTGCTGCAGCGGCAAGCGGCAACAAGGCTGCGCCAGCCACGACAATGGTTTTAAAAATTCGTTTCATAATATTTCCCTTTCTTCATTCTACTTACACCTTATTATATTAATATGCCTCCTCCTCATCTCTTGCCGCAGCAATGTCTGCGGAATTTATTATACTTGCTGCTTTTATGAGGTTCAACATATACTGCTGTTCATATTCCACCTTCCTCAGCTCTGCCTCTGCCAGCTGACTGGCTGTTCTGCTCACGGAGTCGGCAATGGCTGCAGAGTGTGCCGTGGCAAGAAGATGCTCCGGCGGAGCTGGCTTATAGCGGTATTTGCGTGGCGTGCGGTGTGCAGGCTTGGTCGTTTTCTGTTGTCCTCCGGCATTTCGCATGGTGTCGGGGTCCGCCGTTATAGTGTCTGCCACGACAGCCTGTGCGACGGTTCCGTTTTCTGTTCCTGCAACGGGAGCCGCCTCATCACCGCCATCTGCTATATGAAAGGCGATGGCTATCAGCACAGCCACAGACGCAGCAACGGCTATCAGGCGGCGCAGGAACACGGTCTTGTCTCCCCGAGAAGCGAATACAGAAGCGTCTTCATGCCCCGTCAGAAGAGTTT